>Ga0302309_10001286_pt1 | contig 23350 bp, 13 predicted proteins | sample III_Palsa_N1_1_FD_200453 | JGI IMG/M metagenome (GOLD analysis project Ga0302309, IMG submission 200453) | Peat permafrost microbial communities from Stordalen Mire near Abisko, Sweden - III_Palsa_N1_1 | ecosystem: Environmental > Terrestrial > Soil > Palsa > Peat permafrost | place: Sweden... | reverse complement strand
TAAATACCTAAGGGATTTTGCCCAATTGAACGACAAGGATATAAATGACAGCCAGCCGTTTTGGAAAGCCCGGAAAATGATTAAAGGGGATTTCTTCAACATGCAACAAATGGTTTGCAACGACCTCGGGTTGATAGTCAAAGGCATTTTCCGGATCTATTATCGTGATCCGAATACAAAGGAAGATAAGAACGTATACTTTTTCTCAGAAAACCAGTTTGTAGTTTCTTTCAGAAGTTTTGTAACACGCAACCCCTGCTGGTATTTTATTGAAGCGATGGAAGATTCTGAAATTTTCTTCATTTCTTATAAGGACCTTAATGGCCTTTATGAAAGCCATCCGAATTGGGGAAAATTTGGAAGATTGCTGGCTGAATCATTCTTTAATATTGCCCAAATGCGCACAGAAGAATTCATATTCTTTTCGCATGAACAGCGCTATATAAGGTTGCTGGAACAGCATCCGCATATTGTTGAACGGATTCCGGCTTATCATATCTCGTCATATCTCGGTATCACAAACCCCTCGTTGAGCCGGATCAGGAAGCGAGTAGGGGGTAAAAAAGTTTAACACACCCTGCCGATTTGCGAGTGTTTACGCCTGAGTTAAAAAACAAAAAGCCTCAAATCTTTCGAATTAAGGCTTTTGACTTAAAAAGTAGCGGGGAACAGGATCGAACTGCCGACCTTAGGGTTATGAATTGGCACAACCTGGCCCAATGGGATGAAAAAAGTCAGCGCGTTAAGAAAACGCACGCCAATGCCACCCGATTAAACAATTTTTTGTTAACCGAATAGGCTAAAGCTAACGACAAGGCTTTGGAAATGGAAACGAAAGGCCATGTTACGGCCAAAGCGGTCAAGATCAGCTTAAAGCCGGTGAAGAAACTAAAGTTTACTTCAAGGATGTTGCGCAACGGTACCTTGGTGAACAGCGTTTATGTGGCAATTTCGATGTGTATAATGCCAATGTAACCCAATTAAAATTTTAAAAGATGAAAAAATTACCTTCGAGGAAATCTCAGTACAACGATTTTTAATTCATCTTCGGCTTACTAAAAAGTTTCAGTATGACAAGACGAAGCTTCCAAAGCCACTCAGCGAGCGTACTATCACTAACCACATGATTCTTATCCGGACGATTTATAACCGTGCGATCAATGCGAAGCTCGTCAGCAAAGACTGTTATCCTTTTGGCGGCAAGGGCAATATCTCCGCGCAACGAGCAGAAGAAAAAGAAATACATCCGAAAGTCTTGCAGAAAATGTATCGGCATGAGAGCGTACTTACGACTATGCAATATCAATCGAACTTCTCATTTAAGAAAGCTGACGAAGCCATTGATGCGGTACTAGACTTTTAAACGGTTCATAAAAACAGGAAGGTTATAAAAGCTTCCTGTTTTTGCTTACCGATGCGTCGAATGGTTCATATACGAAATCTTCCAGATATTCCCGGATCTAATCAACATTATATAATATGATCTTTTTCTCAGGCTGTTTTTGAAAGATTTCACATCAGAATGCTTCTCCGATATTCAATACTACCGCATCATACCCTTTACTGAAGCCATAATCGATACCGATATTTGTATTAGAGCCTTTGTTGAATTTAATGCGCAGGCCCGTCCCGGCAGCCGGATGCCAGGAAGTAAACAAAGTTCCTGAGCCACTGACGGTATTGATATCAGTAAACACGACAAAGCCCAGCAGACCATTATGAGTGATGTCCCGGCGGTATTCGGTTTCGAAATAAAACAGGGATTTGCCGCGATAGCGGTTTTGATCAATACCCTCGCCGGAGCGGTTATAGGAGTCCCAGCCAATGCTCGGCAGATCGAGGTACGGCGCATCACTGTTAAATACCGTCCAAAAATAACCCCAGAAAGCCAGTGTGTTTTGCTGATTGGGCTTGGCAGGGTTCATGGCCACATATTTTCTCAGGTCAATATACAGGGAGTTCCAGTAATTATTGCTGCCCAAAAATGTCGGATTGGCCCGAAATATAATATTTGCGTAAGCACCAGGCAGGGGATTGATGGAATTGTTTCGGGTGTCGTATAATAAATTGAAAGTGATGCCCGACGACACTGAACTGCCGTTGGTGCCAGCGTTATAGTCTGTAAATTGGCTGAGGTTCACATTTGGATCGTCGCTTTTGATATCCGAATGGTAGTCCAGGTCATAGCCAAAACCGGCAAAGAAATAGGGTGTAATCCTTTTCAGCGCGCTTTGATAAAAGCGGATATAATTATCGTCGACGAGCGTTTTATCGCTGCTGCTGTGAGCGCTGCCTAAACCCCAGGTATATTGCGGGTAAACAAGGAAGCGAATATCGCCCTGTATATTCCATGTATTGTCTTTTAACCAGATACTGGATCGTAAAGGAATGCCGAACCGGTCATGAAGGTTCCAGTAAGGCGCGAAATTAACACTGGAAAGGTTGGTCGTATTTTGCGGACCCAGATAAGCGGCTGCGGTAGTACTGGTGATCAGCGCACGGCCGGTGCCACCGGGTACAGAGCCCGGCACGGGCAGTAAAGAAAAATAGATTTTCTTTTCCCGTTGTACCCTTGGCGATTTGGGATTGATATGAAGTAATTCCCTGCCAATATCAATCAGGTCCCGCTGTTCAGCAGTATCTTTAACTGCATTTTTTTGCGGAATTATATTGGAGGCATCCTGCGCCGCTAAGGTAGCTGGTAGCAGGAATAAAGAAAAAATAATAAGTGTTTTCATGAAGTATGTTTTAATTTTTGCTGGCACGGTAAGGGTGACAATATTTTTCATAGAATTGATTTACCATCCTCATCGTGGCTGTTATGCCATTCGCCTGCTACGATGCCTGGCCAAAGCTGGCTGATGCCATGCGTACCCATCATAATCACGCCATAGTTAAAGGCGGCAAAATCGTCCGCGAGGGCATGAAAAAAATCAAAAAAAGGCTAAAGAATGACGCAAGGATCAAAACCTCAAGCCAGCTTAATATTGGCAGCCGGTTTTTACGGACTTTGATGATAGCCAGCCGGTTGAAAAATTCCGATAAAATCTGTTTTGCGGCAGGCTTTATTAAAGGTCCGGTTTCATCGTTCCACCCACAGGACGGGGTTTGGAGTGCATGATCTAAAAATGGCATCGGCTAAAAATTAAAAAGTAACAGCATAAAATCGATTAGTGTAAATAATGTAATCGGCATGAGATCTTCTTGACGGAAGGAAGGCACGGCAATCGGGAAATCGAAACAGGAATTTGTTTTTGTTCTGTTCGTGGTATTAGCTGCGGCGATTTTCTTTAATTTCGCTTAGGCAGCTTAGTAATTATTGGGAGTAAAATCCTGAATGACTTTCGATAGCGGAAATTAAAACCTATATCTCTTTAACGTTTTCCTTTAGCAATAGTTTGCTTTGTAAAATATATATCTGTGAGCGGTAAGCAAAAATTCCCGGCGTTGGCGAATCAGTCTGGCCGATGTAAATAAATCAAAACATTACCACCCGTTGATGCTTATAGTGTAAATCCGATTAAGAGCGTTGTACTAATAATGGAGCGGTTTCAGCAAATAAATGATTTTCTAGCAGAATCTTCCTTTTTTTATACCATTGCTATCGGTATGGATAGCAGGTATTCCTATGTCAGTAAAAATTATGACCGGAATTTCGACCGGTCCGATGGCTCTTTATTGGGAAAGCATTTTTCTATTACCCTGCATCCGGATGATATTAGTATTTGCGCGGCGGTAGGCATGAAGTGTTTTGAACAGCCGGGAAATTTGTTTGCGGCAACTTTACGCAAACATGATGGAACAGGAGGATTTGTAGTTACGCAATGGGAGATGAAGGCATTTTTTGATGCGCATCAGCAGCCGGCAGGAATTTTTTGCATAGGCTACAATATTACTGAATACGTTGATGCCCGGAGTAAACTAGCCAGCGCAAATTCTGAAATAGCGGTTAAAAACGACCAGCTAAGCGAGATCGGCTTTATGCAATCACACGTTATTCGCAAGCCTTTGGCCAATATCATGGGACTGGCCTCCATACTGGAAACAATGGACGTAGCTGGTACTCAAAAATCTGTTAATGAACTGATGATTACCAGTGCAAAAGAGCTTGATCAGGCCATCCGGAAAATTTCGGATAAAATTGACTGAACTTTATTATTACTGGACAAAGGGGCATACAACTATGGAAGTATATATGGTGTATCGTAGCGACAGATTAAGGATAGTTTAACTAAAATGGAGCATTAGCAACAGGAATATTTTTTATCGCCAGCCGTGCGTTGTGATTTAGATACATACGGACCAATTGGTCGGAGGTTAATGGCTTAATTAGTACAGCCTTTACAAAAGGGTATTTTTCAGCGGCTTTTTTATCTTTGAGATAAACCGAACAGGTCATTACAAATATTTCTATGTTTTTTTTGAATGCGGGAAAGATCTTTTTAAATCTTTCTAAAAATTGAAATCCATTTAAGCAGGGCATGATCCAGTCCAATAAGATAACATCCGGAAGAAGTTCACTATTATCTACATGCTGTTCAAGTAAATTTATGGCGGCTTCTGAATCGGAAATCATGATATGATCAGGGAAAACATTGTTCCTTTTCAGTAATTTATCAATAATATAAAGATCAACCTCACCATCGTCAATAACCAATAATTTATTCATGCTTGCCTTTTTACAAAGAATATGCCACAAGTCTGCTAATAGTATTTAATTATTGAGACGCGAATAGAACCGCCTCATTTATAGCAAAGAAAAACTGGCTTAAATTGACCATATCGTTAGTAAAAAGGACAAGCTGCATTGATCGACCGGAACGACATCTCCTGCATCTTTTAAAGGATAGCCTTAATTAGGTCGATGGTTTAAACCGGATAGGGATGCTTTACCACCAGAATGAAAGCCAAAACGATAGCGATCAGGCTGCATTATCCGGGGGAAGCCAGACGCAGGTATTGTTATCGCCTCGGCACCTTATCTGAATGGCTTATCCAGCAAATCATTAGCGTTGTTAAGTAAGGTTTTACTCGCTTGCCGCCAGTAATCCGATATAGTCAACGTATCCCGGTTGCTGATGAATTTGTCTGCCATTACTTTGGCTTTACTGATCGTACACGTGCTGCGATACACAACCGCCAGACTATCAAAACAGGGGTAAGCTAAAACGATATTATCGTGAGAATTGACAATCCGCATTAGTCAGGGATCATCCTTCCAACAATAAAAAATGTTGGAAGGATGGTTGATAATGATAAAAGATAATTATTAAATAAATGGACGGAACAGCATAAAGCTATGTACATGACTAGAAATCACTCAGTGTTATATTCGGTGATTGCCGGCTGATATATGCTTGTAAGCTATCCTCAGCCGCTCCATTATTTCTTCAAGTTTCATGGGTTTAGAAATATACTCGTCCATGCCGGCTCTTAAATAGCTTTCTTTTTCCTCCGGCATGGCATTAGCGGTAAGTGCGATAATATAGGGCTGAAGCGAACGGGATTTCCGAATGTAACGGGTCGTTTCAACGCCATCCATCAACGGCATCTGGATATCCATCAGGATCACCTCGTATTTGCCATTGGCAAACTTGTCGAGAACCTCTTTACCATTAGTCACCAGGTCGGCCTGATAGCCCAGTTTGTTTAAAATGCGTCCGATCAGTTTACTATTAATCTCGTTGTCCTCGGCCACCAGTATAGTCAGGGGATAATTTTTTGCGAAGTCAGTCTTTAATAATTGATCTGGCAGTTCTTCGGTTTTTTGAACTATTTTTTCCGCTTTTGCAAACTGTAATTCAACAGCTTTGAAAAGCAGTTTTTGCTTAACCGGCTTGACCAGGATCGCCGCGAACAGCCCGGTAAATTGTTTCATACTCTCATCGCCAATGGAACTTAGCAAAATTATCGGCAGCGGGGCGTATCGTTCCTTAACGGCTTTGGCAAAGGTGACACCATCCATTTCCGGCATTTCCATATCCGTGAGGATCAACTCAATGTCCGGATTGTTTTCCAATACCTTCAGCCCTTCCAGGCCTGAAGAAGCGATGACCGGCACCATTCCCCATAATTCCAGTTGGGTCTTCAGAATCACCCGGTTGGTAAGATTGTCGTCAACCACCAGTATCTTCCGGCCCTGCAACTCGGGATGATCATTTAACGTCGACGCTTCAGTTGGCGAATGAAAGCCTTTGGCGGCACAAATGGTAAAATGGAACGTAGAGCCCTTCCCCGGAATACTTTCAGCCCATATCCTGCCCTGCATTAAACTGATCAGCCGCTCACTGATCACCAGGCCCAACCCGGTACCGCCATATTTTCTGGTCGTAGAGGAATCCAGCTGGGCGAATGGTTTAAATAACTCAGTAAGTTTATATGAAGGAATACCGATCCCGGTATCCTTTACACTAAATCCAATTTCCAGCCGCCCATCGTCCAGCTGTTTATTCAGGCTGATCTTTAAAAAAACTTCCCCTTTTTCGGTAAACTTAACGGCATTGTTCAGGAGATTGATCAGTACCTGTTTAAGGCGCAGGCTGTCCCCAACGATCTGCTGCGGTAAGCGATGATCAATCTCATAGACGAGGTCTAAGCCCTGTTCCGCTGATTTTTGAGAGAAAAGTTCCATGGCTTCTTCCACTGTGTCGCGTAGCTCAAAATTTTCTTGTTCAATATCCAGTTTGCCGGATTCTATCTTTGAAAAATCAAGAATATCATTAATGACGCTCATTAGGGTTTCTCCGCTTCGGATGATCGTATCCGTATATTCTTTTTGCTCGTCGTTCAATGGTGTTTCGTTTAACAGTGATGCCATGCCAATTACGCCATTCATAGGTGTGCGGATCTCGTGGCTCATACTGGCCAGGAAGACACTTTTAGCCAGGTTTGCTTTTTCGGCTTCGTGACGGGCCGCCCGCTCTTGCTTTCGCTGCTGTTGCAGTTCTCCGGACTGTTCCAGCAGCGCTTTATTGATCGACTGTAATTCCGTGGCTTGCAGTGAGACCTCGGCCGTACGCTCTTTAACCAGTTTTTCCAGTTGCAGTTTTTGATTGACAATAGCTTTCACTCTAAAACGATAGGCTATAGAAATAACAGTTAAAATAAGGATGACAGAAAGTATTCTGAACCACCAGGTTAACCAGAAGGGGGGTACGATAGTTAGTTGTAAATGAATTTCGGAAGGCGACCATTCGCCTTCCTTATCCTGTACCTTTACTTTTAATTCATAGATTCCTGGTGGTAAATTCGTATAACTGGCTGAATTTTTGTCCCCCACATGATTCCATCTCTGATCAAAGCCTTTCAGGATATAGGCATAAGCTTTTTGATTCGCGGACCGGTAATCCAACGCTGCAAATTCGAAGGTTATTACCGACTGGCCATAGTTTAAGAAAATGGAACTTGTTTGACTTATATCCTGCTTTAGTGGTGAATTATCGTGTCTGTTCCTTGCAACGGGCACGGGCCTGTTAAATAAAGAAAATCCTGTTAGCACAAGCGGTGCTTCGTATTTTGTTTCTTTGATCCGGTCCGGATAAAAAATATTAAAACCATCGATCCCGCCAAAAAATAATTCGCCGCTATAGCTCTTTAAAGCGGAATGGGGTTTAAATTCACCTTCCTGCAGGCCATCTTCTTCTGTGAAGTTTTTAACGTCACCGGTAAAAGGGTTCAACCGGGATATTCCTTTATTGGTACTTATCCAAAGGTTCTGCCTGTCATCCTCAAGCAGGGCATAGGTAAAATCATCTGCCAGACCGTTTGCTGTGGTATAGTGCCGGAAATAACGGGTAGCCGGGTTCAGGACGTTGAGCCCGGCAAAGGTGCAGATCCAGATCTGGCCCAGCTGATCCTCGTGGAGTGCCAGTGCAGTATTATTGCTGATGCTGTTACGGTTATAGCTGAATTTAAAATGTGTAAAAGTTTGTGTAAGCGGATCAAATAAGTCCAGCCCTGCGTCATTGGTTCCTACCCAAAGGTGTCCTTTGCTATCCAGCAACAGCGAATTGATCCGGTCGCTGCCCAGGCTTCGCGGGTCACCCGGCTTATGGCGGTAGTGAGTAAATTTACCGGTTCCGGGATCATACAGGTCCAAACCGTAACCAAAGGTGCCAATCCATATCTGGTCATGGGATGTGATCGCCAGGGCGTAAATATCGTCACCCGCCAGGCTATTCGGATCATGTTCGTTATGCAGGAATACCTTAAACTTCCTGGTCATGGAGTTATATACGCTGAGCCCACCGCTCCAGGTGCCTATCCACAATTGGTGCTGCGCATCTTCCTTCATATCTAATACATAATTAGATGATAAGCTATTTTTATGGTCATGATGGGTAAAGGAACTGAATTTACCGGTATTGCTGTCAAAAAGGTTAATACCGCCGCCATCGGTGCCTACCCAGTAGCGATGTGCTGCATCCTGACAAAAACATAATACAAAGTCATTAGACAAGCTGTGGTCGTCCCGGTTATGTTTGTAATGGATAAAGTTTTCGGTCTGTTTTTTAAAAAGGTTTATGCCACCACCGAAAGTGGCCAGCCACATGTTGCCCGCGCGGTCTTTTTCGATCACATCAACCGAGTTACCGGTTAAACTGCTGGCATCAATGTCGTCGTGTGCATAAGTACTAAAAATGCCGGTGGCTTCATTATAAAGGCATAGGCCGCCATTTTCTGTGCCGATCCAAAGTTTTCCATTGCTATCTTCTGCGATACTTTGTATGCTGTTATAAACCCAAGAATTTTTACGGGCAGGATCATTCACCAAAGTTTTAAAATTCCCCCCGCCTAAATACAGGTTTAAACCTGAAGAAGCGGTGCCTATCCATAACCGATGGCTGCTGTCTTCTGTGATACAGGTAATTTGGTTGCCTGATATAGAGCCGGATGACTGCTTCTGATGAACAAACCGGGTAAAAGTTTTGCTCTCTCGGTTAAAAAGATTTAGTCCGGCCGATTGCTCACCGGCCCAGATATGATCTTGACTATCCTTATAAACGGTCAAAATACTGTTTCCACTGATGCTACGTGCGTCACCGGCGCGATTCCGGTAATGCACCGAGCGATTGGTCGCCGGATCGAAATTATCCAAACCGTCACTTTGCGTAGCGATCCAGAAACTACCGTTATCATCCACGGCGATCTTATTAATATCATCGCTGGCTATGCTGCTGGTGTTGTTATCCAAATGACGATAATGTGAAAACCTGTCACTTTTAGGGTCAAACTTATTTAAACCGCCACCGACGGTCGCAACCCAGATATTTCCATATTTGTCTTCCGCGAGATTGGATATATAATTATTGCTGATGCTGGATGGATCATAAGGATTGTTGCGGTAAATAATGAAACGGTAACCATCATAGCGGTTCAACCCGTCGCGGGTTCCTATCCACATGAATCCCCTGCTGTCCTGAAAAATGCAATTGATGTTTCGCTCCGACAAACCGTCACGCGTGCTGAGGTGCTCAAAATGCAGCGGCTGATTCTGTGTGAAAGCGATCAGCGGCGCAAGTAATAGCAAGATAATAACAATAAATTTCTGGGAAGAACTCAAGATAGGTTGCTTAATAGATTATATAGTTGATAACTAACCGTTTGCCAATTGGTTTTTTAATTCGAAAATTAACTTCAGGAAATGATGAGTGATGCCGGGCATAGAAATATCCCGTTGTTTTACAGGCTTAGGAACACGCCCCCCAATAAGTATCGTTGTATTCATGCGCAAAAAATGATTGTCCAAGACCTGATTTAGGTTACCGCGTCAATTAAAAAAGGCTAGCGGCGCAGAAATGACGTAATATGTAAATAATCGCGATTTTATTGGATTTATCCCATTTAAAATGTCTTGACAATGCTATTTCTTTGGCAAATGGCTCTTTTTTATTTAAATTTGATAATTAAGCTTCAATAGGCGACAGTTGGAAAAGGAAGAAATAAATGGAGAGCGCGTTTGGCTGCAACGACTAATTGCGGGAGAAGAAGATGCTTTTGCCTATTTCTACAAAAAATTCAACCGTTCGATATACCATTTTATCTTCAAATATGTAAAATCTTCACCAATGGCTGAAGATCTTACCCAGGAAGTATTTATAAAGATTTGGGAAAACCGGGAAACCCTTTACAATGTGCAGTCTTTTAAAAACTATTTGTTTGTGACCTCTCGTAACCATACATTAAATGCCATGAAAAAGGCATTCCGGTCTGAAGCCGCCATGGGTGTAATGATCAGCAGTTTCGTCAGTACGCGCAACACAATAGAAGAAGATGTTATCCATGGCGAATACCTGGAATTTCTGAACAGCGTATTAAATAGCCTTCCTCAGCGGACAAGAGACATTTTCAAGATGTGTAGGGAACAGGGCAAGAGCTACGATGAAGTTGCTACAGAACTGGGCATTTCCAGAAATGCAGTTAAAAATCATATGGTCGCGTCCATAAAGGCGCTAAGTTTGTCTGTTAGAAAAGAATTGGGACTTCCATTGAGCGTATTTTTAATAATTCTACACTATCATTAGTTTCTTTTTTTAGTGTTTTAACAAAATATCTCAAATTAATTGAATAAGACCGGCTATTTTTTTAATAATTTTCATCATTTGATCGAAAAATCTTGTCTAAATATTAAATTATTAACACCATTTTTTATTTTTTTATTTTTTTGCTACCCTAAGACCCTCATTTTATTGTCTTGGTATTGAAAAAAGAATAAAAATGGACGAAGCATACTACCGGAATCTTGTAAAGCGGTATCTGGAAAATAAATCTACTGACCAGGAGCTCGAGGTTTTTATCCATCTAACCAAAGAAGGGAAGTTGGATAATTACTTATTAGAGGCGATGGACAAGGATATAACCGGTATAGTTGAAGTTCCGGAACCTGTTGGCAAGCCGAAGATAGTTCCGCTACGTTATCGCTGGCGGGTGGCGGCATCTATCCTGCTATTGCTTTCAGCTGGTTTGTATGCCGGGTATAAACATTACTTCAGCAGCCGGCAATACCTGACAGATCAAGCTGCTTTAAAAGCAGTTAGACCGGGAGGTAATAATGCTGTTCTTACGCTCGCCAACGGGTCAAAAATCATCCTGAATCATGTGCAAAACGGACAGTTGATCATGCAGGGCCAGATAAGTGTTAGTAAAATAAATGGCGGAAAACTTGCTTACCAAAATCATTCGGCTGTCGCGAACTTACCTGCCAAGCCCGCTTATAATACGGTCACGACGCCTGCGGGCGGGCAGTATCAACTCGTTTTGGCTGACGGTACAGCCGTGTGGCTGGACGCTTTATCATCAATTCGTTACCCGACTGTATTTGCGGGTAAAGAGAGAGATGTAGAGCTGCAGGGCGAGGCCTATTTTGAAGTTGCTAAAAATAAAGCAATGCCTTTCCGTGTCATCAGTAATAATCAGACTTTGGAAGTACTGGGAACTCATTTTAACATTAATGCTTATGCTGATGAACCGGCAATCAGAACTACCCTGCTGGAGGGGAAAGTCAGAGTATGGAACAATAACCAATCCGCAATTCTTGCACCGGGCCAGCAGTCAGTCGTGAAAGGCCCGGAAATTACTGTAGGTAATGCAGACACCAGGGAGGCTGTGGCCTGGAAAAATGGCTATTTCAGATTTACCAATACGGAGATAGCACCCCTGATGCGACAAATTTCAAGGTGGTATAATGTCAGCATCGCCTATACCGGTGCCCCAGGCGGGCGAACATTCACCGGTGGTATATCGCGGGACGCTAATATAGCGTCAGTGATTTTAATGTTAAAGGAAGTCGGGATAAATGCTACGATGAAGGGAGGCACTATTCTTATCGTTCAAAAATAAAACCGCCCCGGGGTCGGATCCGGGGCGGTCAGCTTAATAAATTTTTTTAGTCGTTCACTTATTAAACCCAAACAAAACTAATGCATTTAAATGACAATGTTAGTAACAAACCCTATCCATTTGGTTTCAAATTTTTTGCGTGCCGGCGTCGCTCCTTAAGTAGCTGGCCGTTATTAATCGTGTTGTTTCTATTGAGTTATACAGCTCGGGCTCAGGATAACAACCCATTGATTACACTTTCTGAAAAAAATGTACCGTTAACCACTATCTTTTCAAAAATAGAAGCCCAAACAAGTTATCAGTTTCTTTATGAAAACAAATTACTCGAACGTGTAAAAAAAGTTTCGATTGACACTAAAAATATGCCGCTGGTAAAGGTGTTAGAGCTGTTAAACATGAACCTCGCGAAGCAACAGTTAGGTTTGAAAATAATTGATAAAACCATTGTGCTTAAACAGCTGGCTGCGATTACGCCCATACCTTTTCGCTCTACCGGTATAATTATTAACGCGGTTACCAAATTGCCGATTCAGGGCGTTACCGTAAAATCCAAAAGGGAGCCCTATATAGCCGGAGCAACAAATGCTGAAGGGTATTTTGACCTGCCTGGATTTCAAGGCGACACCCTGATAGTAAGCTATATTGGATTTGAAACGCTTGAAATTGTGGCAAGCGGCTCCAAAACAGCCAATTTTTCGCTTAAACCCATGTCAAAAACACTTGATGAAGTGGTGGTAACGAACGGTTACCAGGAATTGGATCAGCGTACGCTTACCAGCGCTATAACTACGTTGAAAGCAAAAGATATTTTAGTTCCGGGCATTTTTACGATTGACCAGGCGCTGGAGGGCCGGGTGCCGGGGCTCTTTGTGGTCAACAATTCGGGCGAAGTGGGTTCGGCACCTAAAATACGTATACGTGGTACCTCTACCATACTGGGTAACCAGGACCCGGTATGGGTGGTCGACGGTGTGGTCGTCAACAGCCCGCTAAACATTGATCCACAAACGGTAAACGATCTTGATTTTGTCAACCGCCTGGGTAATGCCATTTCCGGACTGAACCCTGCGGATATTGATGAAATAAATGTGCTGAAGGATGCCTCTGCTACTGCGCTGTACGGCGTTCGTGCGGCCAATGGCGTGATCGTCATCACCACCAAAAAAGGACATGCCGGACCACCTGTGATCAACTATTCGATCTCCGGGACGTTTACCGGCCGGCCGAGTTACAACAATATTAATGTAATGAACTCCCAGCAAAGGATTCAATATTCTGAAGAATTGGTCGCAAAAGGACTTAACTATCCTAGTGTAATCAATTATGTAGGCTATGAGGGCGCATTGCACGATCTGTATGATGGCACGACAAATTATGGACAGTTTGAACAACAGGTAGGCCAAATGGAAACCCGCAACACGGACTGGTTCGGCGCCATTACGCAAAACACGCTGGCCACTCAAAATAACCTGAGCATCTCAGGAGGTTCCAATAAAATGCGGTACTTCGTGTCGCTGGGGGTATCCGACGAGCCCGGGACGATCAGGGGTGACAAAGTAAAGCGGTATACTTCCACTGTCAATCTGAATGCTGATATCAATGATAAGTTACAATGGAACATGAGCCTGATCAGTGATATTGATCAAAGAAATTTTGTTGCGCAATCGGTAAACGCCCTTAATTACGCTTACAATACCAGCAGGGCCATCCCGCTTTATAACCCCGATGGTTCGCTGAGCTATTACCAGCGATACAGCCAGGCTGACGACAATTATTTTGATTTCAATATCCTTAACGAGATCAACAACTCAAGAGATATTTCTAACGGTGGCAGCATCAGGTTAAATACCAACTTAAATTATAAAATAAGCAACGTGTTAAAGGCAACTGTTTTATTTGCCTATTCCTATAGTAACACTACGGAACAAATCTCTTATGGTGCCAATACTTTTTATGCAGCCAACTTAAGAGGGTCTGATTATGGTGTCCCCTTAACATCAGCCGAGCAATACGAAACCACGCTCCCTGTAGGCGGCGAGCTGCAAACCAACTTGACCAGGAACAATAGTTATACCGTAAGAACCCAGTTTGATTTTAATAAATCCTTTGGCAATAACAATATAAATTTAATTACAGCAACGCTGGGCGGTGAAGCTTCCTCAAACCAATATACCGGTTATAGTACAGACCGCAGAGGCTATTTACCTGACCGGGGAGAAACATTTGCCGCGATAGATCCGACAAAGTATCCCTCTTATGCACAGTGGGCTTTGTTAGACGATGCCGACGTTATCAAAGATGAATTGACAAATCTGTTATCCGCTTATTTTACAACCAGCTATACCTATAACAGCCGTTACACACTTAATTTTAATACCAGGACAGACTTCTCTAATAAGTTTGGATCGGAAAGCAATTCAAAATTTTTGCCAACCTGGTCGGTATCGGGCAGGTGGGACATGGCGCAGGACCTGTTTAAAGATTCGAAAACAGTAAATGTGCTGGCTTTCAGAGGCTCCTATGGCTATCAGGGAAATATGCTGGATTATCAAACGCCAAACCTGATTATTAAACAAGGTGACCCAGATCCGATAACCGGTGAAAACTCGTCGACCATTGCCTATTACCCTAATCCAAACCTTCAGTGGGAGAAAACAGGCGAAATAAACACAGCGATCGATTTTTCCTTTCTTCAGAATAAAATAAATGGCTCCCTATCTTATTTCTATAAAAAAACAACCAATGCATTTCTCGATAAAGCAGTAAGTGATATAAACGGACTGGATACCTATGTGGTAAACTCCGGCCAGTTGGTCAACCAGGGACTGGAAGTGGCATTGAGTTTTACACCCATAAACGGGGGCAATGGGTTTAAGTGGCGAATTGATCCGCAATTAGGGGAGGTAATCAACAAACTTATTGGTAATGCCCTAAATACCAACGTTCAAAATCAGGCGACCGGTAATCCAAATACTTTTAGTAACTATCTGAATGGAACCGCATTGATCAACGGGAAAGCTATTAACAGTTTTTATTCGTATCAGTTCGCCGGTTTAAGCCATACCAATGGCATGCCCACTTTTAAGAATGACGATCCCTCCAATGCTGCGCTTTATGCCAGCCTGACCAATGACCAGGTTTACCAAATGGTGATGCAGCCGTCGGGCAACCGGATACCCACTATCCAGGGAGGAATTAATAACTACTTTAGTTATAAAAGCGTTTTCCTGTCTTGTAATCTTACCTACAGCCTCGGCGCAAAAGTTCGGCTGTTTGCTTTATATCCCGATGATGCCAATGGTGTTGCCGGTAACCCGGGGCCGCTGCCGGAAGAAAATGTAAGCGCCGAGTTTTTGAAAAGATGGCAAAATCCCGGCGACGAAACACATACCACTATTCCAGCCTTGCTCAATTACAATGATTATGTCAATACCGAGCTCCACTGGTCTTACGGGCAAACCTACCAGTATGCCAATAATATCTGGCAAATGTATGATAATTCAGATATAAGGATCGTAAGCGCTGATTATCTGCGGGTGAGTGCTTTGCAGATCGGCTTTAAAATACCGGACAAAATCCTTAAAAAATGGAAGCTTAAAGATACGTTCATTTCCCTGGCAGGAACGAACTTATTCACGCTCGACAGCAGGCTATTGCATGGGCAGGACCCTTCACAGGCAGGGTTTTCAGCAGCCACGCAGGTTCCCATACAGCCGACCTATTCCTTTAACCTAAGTGTTTCACTATAATCATTAACACATGAAAATATTTTCAACTCAAATAATGCTCTTTTTTTTACCGGTGATTTTACTGATCTCGGGCTGTAAAAAATTCCTGACCAGTGATTCACAGGATCTGCAATATGCGGACACCTATACCAAACTTGATGAGTTGCTGGTCGGTTCAGGTTATGAACAGCACCCCGCGCAGGATGGCGCGTATGATGACATGTTTTCAACTTATGAAACCCAGATGTATTTCCCCTGGCTTAATGTTATGGACGATGACATTACCGAATTTGTCAGCGGCTTTGATTATAACAGCTATGGGCGGGACACCAGAGAGGAAGTTTTCGGCTTTTATACCTGGCAAAGCAATCCGTTTGTAAGCAGCAGCTATGTACCTGGTACAGATGACATGTGGCCAAAAGTCTATACCGCGATTAATGCGGTGAACATTATTGCAGAAAAGGCTACGCAGTTAAATGATAACCCTACTCAATTGAGAAGAATAAGAGGTGAAGCTTTGTTCCTTCGCGCTGGTTATTATTTTGACATGGTAAACCTCTATGCCGGAGCCTATAATAAAGCTACAGCGGCCACCGATATGGGCGTACCCCTGAAAATTACAGATTTCGTAGAGGACCGGTTTTTCTCCCGTTCAACCATTGACAGCGTATACCGGCAGATCGTAGCAGACCTGGCTGAAGCAGAAACGGATCTTACCGGTGTTACGCAAAAAAACATTTACCACGCGGATATCAATGCTGTTAATCTTTTACAAAGCAGAGTGTTTTTATATATGCAGGACTGGAGCGATGCTTCAACTGCCGCCGATAAAGTAATTGCGAGAAAAGGAACCCTATACAACCTGGCAGGTTATCAGCATCAAACCAGCTTTTTATCATCTGCTTCCCCTGAAGCTATATTTACCCAGGGCGGTAATGCCATGATCTATAATATGCTGGAAGGTGCAACCGTGTCCTTCTGTCCCAGCCCTGAGCTGATGAATTTGTATACGTCCACCGATCTGAGAAAGAATGCCTTTTTTGAACTGGATGAAGTTGGAAAATACAGATATATCAAGGTTTACCGGTCTGTAGCCGCAAATATTTTACCCACAGAGACCTATTCTGATAATTTTTTCCTGCGTACAGCTGAAGCTTATTTGAATAAAGCAGAAGCAGCCGCAATGATGGGCAATACCGTAGCAGCTAATCAGGCTATTAATACGTTAAGGCAAGCCAGGTTTTTAGCGAAGGATTTCCAGCCGGTCAGTTACAGCGGCGGGCAATTGGTTGATTTTATCCGGGATGAAAGACGGCGGGAATTATGTTTTGAAGGCGACAGGTGGTTTGACCTGAAGCGGTACGCAGTGAATACCCAGTATCCATTCTCCGAATCCATCGTACACACCTATAGCAAAACAGATGAAAATGTGGCTCCTTATATCGCAGCAACCCTAACGTTAGCGCCAAATGACCCGGCTTATCTCATCCCAATACCGGCACCTGCGATCACCTTCAACCAGGGGGCGCTGAAACAGAACCCCACACGCCCAAACAGGCAATTTTAAATTAATTCATTTACAAGATATATGAAAAAATATTCAATTCAACTCCTGCTTGCAATGCTGATCGTTGCATCTGCCTGTAAAAAGGAAGCAAAATTAACAGCCTTACCTGGTGTAAATGATCCATTTATCAGGACAGACAACCCCAATAGTATAGTAGATCATACTATTTACCAGATTTACGAAAATACACAGGTACCGATTCTTTATACCGATACGGTGCAGAAAAAGCCTCTGACAATAATAGACATCAATTATCATTTAACCGGTACCAACACGCTGATGGCGGTAAGATATTTGAAAAATCAGGCGGACCTTTTAACCGGTATTAATTTTGTAAAAAACAATATTATCCCGGCGTTGGGCGGCCCGCTCAAGCCTTATTCTGTTTTGATCGTAGATTCTTTGATTCAGGATACGGCCGGATTTACCGCCGCCACGGGCTATAACTATACCACGTTAAATGCTTACCAGGATCTAAATACACTGATCATCGCTAATATCACTAAAATTAAAAGCATGGATACGGCTGCATTTACTGCTTACAAAACAGATATTTATACCACTATATTATCGGTGTCCTTAAATAATAACCCCAATACGTTGGCCAGTTTCTACGCCGTTTCTACCGCCTATTATAATAATTTCATCAATACCCAGGGCGGCTATAGCACCCCGCTGCCGCCACCCGAGCAATTTGGCATCGTATCGGTTGGTGGCGAAGATCTGTATGGCGGTTATTATATACAGGGAGAGGATTATGATTTAAGCACATTTTTGAATAAATACCTCACGCTCAGCCAGCAGGATTTTGCGCAGCAATACGCGGCCTATCCGTTAATGCTGGAAAAATACCAAATCCTGCAGCAAATTTTAACTACACTCGGTTTTAAGAAGATCTAATTAAGAAATAAGTAAATCTCATCATGAAAAAAAGAATTTTAGCGGCTAAAACCAGCTGCATAAGCTTGCTTTGTGTCTTATTTATAGTAAGTCTACAGCTTAAAGCACAGACCGTAACACTTAAAATTAAAGATAAGGTTTATATCGAAAGCTACTTCCCGTCACTTGGGGAGCACAATCCCTCGGCCGGGCTTGAATCATCCAATAAAGTTAACAACTTTATGACCAATCAACGCTGGGCCCCGAGACTGGGTAGGGGAGCCAAGATGGATGCGCGCGGTTTAATAACCGTTCCGGCAGCAGCCCGGCCTTATTATAAACTTGATGATCTGCATCTGTATATTTTACCCGGCGATGAACTGGAAGCTGATCTCAAAGACTGCCGCTATCCATCACAGGTAGTCTTTTCAGGAAAAAATGCTGTTGCAAACAGGTGGCTGAATCAAAAAGAACTATCCGTCTATGCGCCAATCATAGATCAGATTGGCAACTACGAACCTGCGCAGTCGTATCACAGCTATGAACTTAAAGTTTTACGCAAGGTTATTCAATTGAGTTCAGCGCTCAATGATCTGCCTGTAAACCAAAGTTTTAAAGAGGACGGCCGAATTCGGCTTGCCTTTTTGACAATTACCGCCTTAATGAATTACGTTAATAAAGACAGGCTAATGCTGGAGAGATCAGCTATTGAGCAGAGTGAGATTGCCAATAACGATACCGCCGCAGCCAGGCAAACCGTTAAACTCGCGCGTGCCTTTTATACTTCAAAACATGATTCCGTGCTGAATGATATTAATCAACTTTTTCCAGTTCGGTTCCTGCAAAATTATTATGATTTCCCAGAGGTGGCGACCGCTCTTGAGTCTTTGGCCACTTTTGATCCTGCTTTAGTGACTGAGCGGCGGTTTCCTGGTATTGGCGAGTTAAACTATTTGAGAACAGCAATTTCCTTCAATTCAGATTCAGAGGCTTTCTTTTACTCGGGTAAACTCGACACGCTTGCTCAAAATATACAGGACCCGGCGCTTCACGAGCTTGTTGTGTCCTGGGGAAGTGCCTATCACGATCTGCAACCCCAGCGACAGGCGTTGGACTTTGATTTAGAAGACAAAGATGGTAAACACTTTAAATTATCAGACTTCAAAGGCAAAGCCATTTATATAGATTTCTGGGCTACATGGTGCAATCCCTGTTTGAGTATAAAACCGGATTTTGAGAAACTGGCAACAGCAAGCAACCAAGGTGGTATTCTATTCCTTTCCATATCAAAAGACAGGAATAAGGAAACCTGGAGAAATTATTTAAAGACTCATGAGGCTCCTGCTAATGTCCGGCAATACGTGCTGAGTGATGACCATGAATTAGATCAGTTGTACCGGCTGCAATTTATTCCCCGGTTCGTGTTGATCGACAAAGCATTCCGGTTTATCTACTCCATGGCTCCTTTGCCTGCAGCGCCGGGGATGAAACAAACTGTCGAACATTTAGCCACCAGTAACTAATTGCTAATTATGAAAAATTTAATAATCCGCAGGTTAAAAAGATATATAGCTCTACTGTATCTGTTGATACCATATGTCGGAAATGGACAGACCAATCAGATCACTTTAAAAATAAAAGACAACACCTATTTAGAATATGCCTACCCGGGTCTTGATGTTAAAACCTCGCCGGAAGGGCTGATGCCGGCAAATAAGGTCACCTATTTTGTGGACAGGGAACATCAGGATATTGTTGGAAAAAAGCCTGACAGGTCAGGCACAATAAAAATACCGGCCGCTGAGCTTCCGTATTATAAGCTCGTTGGGCTTGAATTATATATTCAGCCGGGTGGGGTATTGATTGCAGATTTAAAAGACAGGCAACGGCCTTGCGATGCCCTTTTTTATGGAAGAGATGCCGCCGCAAATAAATGGCTTAACCAGGAATTACTCATGAACTACCGGATGTCTTTTATGCAGCAAGGCTCGCCACTTGACACCCTGAAATCCTACAATACCTACCGGAACGAAGTCTTTGCAAGTATCAGGCGGACAAGGCAGGAATTAATTGCATTGAATGTAAGCCAAAATTTTAAACGGGATGGGAACGCACGGCTTCATTATTTAGCTATCAACGCGTTGATGAACTACCTCGACTACAATGTTTATTATAAATATGAATCAAAACGGGATGCATACACGGTTCGGAATAAAAAATTAATGGAATCCGCTGCGGTATTTATTAAATCAAAACAGGATTCATTATCCCGGGACTTAAACGAACTGCTGTCTGGGCCCTATCTAAGCGCATATAATGACCTTCCCGAGGTTGTCTCAACTTTACAAACATTAAATTTATTCAATAAGGTCAATAGTTTTAATATCAGATTACCCTCGGCTTTTGCGGAATTACACCAGGTCATTGAAACTGTGGACAACAGTGCTGCTACCGGCCTGTTTTTTTCTGATAAGGCGGAACAATATGCCAAAAGCCTGCAGGAAAAAGATCTGAGAAATGCCATATACGGGCAAGAACGGGCCTATAGCAAACTTCAACCGGGGCAACCGGTAATAGAGGCCGAGATGCGGGATACCTCGGGCAAAATCGTAAAGCTTTCTGATTTAGCAGGCAAACCAATGTATATCGATGTGTGGGCTACCTGGTGCAGCCCGTGCGTCGCGCTGAAGCCTTATTTTGAAAAACTCGCGGAAGAACAGCAGGCGAAAAACATCAGGTTCATTTCCATTTCTATCGACCAGGACACGGCGCAATGGAAGGCATACCTGGCCGCTCATAAAAAACCCGGTAACGTACAGCAATACATTATTGTCAGTAAACGCGCATTTACCAGTAATTATCAGATGCAAAATATACCACGGTTTATCTTAATTGATAATTCCTTCAAATTTATCAGCGCTTTAACCCACGCTCCGGATTCGCCTAAAATTCTTCCTTTACTTAACGCTTTAACAAAAACTAACTAATTAATTTAAATAAAAAATGAATCTTTCAAATAAAATAGTCCGGTTTGGCTTCGGCCTTTTAGTAGGCATTATTCCGCAGCCCCGATCGTATGCGCAAACCGGAACTCAGATAACGGTCATCGTAAAAAACACGACGAATATTGGCACCCATTACCCCTCGTTATCTAATGCCAACCCGGCGGATGGCTTGAGGCCATCTGATAAAATATCCAACTTCGTTGACGCTGTGCCCAGTGAAGGAATTGGTGCCAAGCCGGACAAAAACGGGGTTATAAAAACGGCCGCATCGTCGTCAGGCCCGTATTACCGTTTAAATGCATTACAGCTGTATATTGAGCCGGGTGGCAGCTTAACCGTGGATTTTAATCATAAAGCCAAACCAGGCGACCTGCTATTTACCGGTAAAAATGCGGATGTAAATCAGTGGCTTAACCAGGACTTGTTTTTGTTTAACAGGGATCTGGCATTTGATGATGATGGTTTTCAGGATACGCTGCAATCCTATCATGCGTATCGGAAACTTCTTTTTCAGCGAATTAGTAAAGCAAGGGATGAATTGGGGCGGCTTAATATTAACAGCGCTTTTAAGCAAGATGGTAATGTCCGGCTTAATTTCGTTGCCATCAATGCATTGATCGCTTACCTGTCGTATAACATTACCTGGAAATTTAATATAAAAAGATCGCTCGATAACGACACAGTCAAAGACAAAAAGATATTTGCCATGGCACATGCTTTTTATCAGAACAAACATGATTCTATAACCAATGACATCAATCTATTGCTGCCCAATGTATACTTGAAGAACTATACTGATTTTCCTGAAGTCGCAGCGGCCTTATCGGAGATCGCCAATTTTGACCCTGCCTATTTTGTCAAAGTGGAGCCCGACTCTTATAAAGAGTTTTACAGTGTAATATCCGCTATAAATGAAGGTAACAACAATGACTTTTTCTTTTCAAAAAAGCTTGAGACACTTGCGCTGAATATTCATGAGCCAGACCTGAAAGCTATTGTTTCCAAGTGGCAGAATACATATGGCGGTCTGCAAACCGACCAGCCGGCACTGGATGTAGTTTTGCAGGATACAGCGGGGCATAAAATAAAATTAGCCGACCTGAAAGGAAAATCATTGTACATCGACGTTTGGGCCACCTGGTGCGGCCCCTGTGTGCAGTTGAAACCTTACTTTGAGGGGCTGGCTGATCAATACCGGCAAAGTAATATTTCATTCGTTTCCATTTCTGCCGACCAGGATAAATCAAAATGGGTAGCTTATGTAAAATCGCATCCAATTCCTGGAAATGTCCAACAGTATGTAATTGATGATGAACCAGCCTTCAGCAAGCTGTACTTGTTGAATTTTATTCCGCGGTTTATGCTGATCAGTAAGGACTTCAGATTCATAACGGCGCAGGCCCCTACACCTGATGATCCTGCTGCGGCAAAATACATCGACCAATTCAAAAATTAAAATAATGTTTAAATACCTTTTTCTTTATCTATGTTGTTCAGGAACCCTGGCTTATGCACAGTTGGATACAGCGCACGCTAACTGGGTCAAAAACATACCTCCTGAATTAAATCGTTTTCAGATCCCGCATGCGCCTTTTAATTATACCTCTGAAGATTTAACTTTTAAAAGTGCGGAAACCGGCCTCACTTACGGTGCAACCTTAACTAAGCCTAGAGGGTATAAAATGTTTCCCACCGTAGTTTTAATAGATGGCACTGGACCGCAGGACCGGGATTATACCGCTTATTTTCATAAATATTTCTGGGTGCTCGCCGATTATCTGAGTAATAACGGCATCGCTGTGCTCAGACTGGATGACCGTGGGGTTGGCGGCACCAATGGGAACTTTGAACAAAGCACCAGCCGGGATTTTTCAAAAGATATCCATTCAGCGGTTACCTACCTCTATACCCGGAAAGATATAGACCATCTTAAAATTGGCTTAATAGGGCATAGTGAGGGCGGGATCATCGCACCAATGGTTTATACCGCAGATTCCGCTAAAATCTGCTTTATGGTGCTGCTTTCGCCACCCGTTATCGGTCTGCGGGCCATCAATCGTTTTCAGAACCTGGAGCAACTTGCTCGCGGCGGCGGCGCAGATAGTCTCATTAAAGCGCAGGAGGTGTTACATGATGCCATTGTAAGTCATATTCCGAACGACGCTCATAACATGGATGAACTGACTGTTGTATTAAAAAAGGAATTAGCCGCTTTCTGTAAAACACAAAGCCCCCAAATGCTCGATAAATTAATGATACACGATAATTCATCTATGCGCTTCTCCCTCACTATGGGGTACCAGGGTTTTTTATCGCCCTGGTGGCAATATATT
>Ga0302309_10001285_pt1 | contig 23357 bp, 19 predicted proteins | sample III_Palsa_N1_1_FD_200453 | JGI IMG/M metagenome (GOLD analysis project Ga0302309, IMG submission 200453) | Peat permafrost microbial communities from Stordalen Mire near Abisko, Sweden - III_Palsa_N1_1 | ecosystem: Environmental > Terrestrial > Soil > Palsa > Peat permafrost | place: Sweden... | reverse complement strand
AAGATCAGCCTGGCATCTTTATCCAATTCATGTCGCGAACCGGCGTGCGGTATTCGATTCTCTTCGGGAAGCAGGGATACTGGTAAATGTTCATTACATTCCTGTGCATCTACAGCCGTACTATGGGGCTATGGGATTCAAGCGTGGGGACTTTCCGAATGCTGAATGGTATTACGACGGTGCCATCAGTCTTCCCATGTATTTTGGCTTGAGTGATGCGACGCAAGATTATGTGATTTCCGCCGTGGCCGCAGCAGTGGGTGAAGCCACTCGGATGACATCATGAAACTCGGGCTTGGAACCGTCCAATTTGGACTGGATTACGGAATCAGCAACCGTAACGGTCAAACATCGATGAATGAGGTGGTGCGGATTCTCGCATACGCGTCGGCGAACGATGTTTCAGTATTAGATACCGCGGCTCTTTATGGCGAGAGTGAAGAGGTTCTTGGTAAAGTGCTGAGCGGTGAAAACCGCACTCCGTTTAAAATTGTGACGAAGACGCCTGGCTTTCGGAAAGCGATCCTCACCGAGAAGGATGCTGATGTGCTGGAGCAAACCTTTCTTGATTCGTTGAAAAAATTGCATCGCCCGTCTGTGTACGGTCTGCTTCTGCATGATTGCGATGACGCGAAGACCCCCGGCAGCGAAATTATTCTTGAACGAATGAAACAGCTTCGTTCACGGGGGTTGGTGCAGAAGATTGGGGTTTCGGCATATAACCCAGTGCAAGTTGATCGAGTGATGGAGAGGACTTCAATTGATATAGTTCAGGTACCGTTTAATGTGTTAGATCAACGTTTTCAACGATCGGGTTGTTTTTCTCGGTTGAAGAACCGCGGTGTCGAGATACATACGCGTTCTGCGTTCTTACAGGGTGCACTATTGGCCGATCCCACATCGCTTCCGCCACACTTTGCACCTCATCTTTGGCGCTTTGAGAGGTTTCATGCAGTTTCCGCAGCTGCCGGATTAACTCCCCTGGCAGCCGCTCTTGGTTTTGTCTTGAACCGTCAAGAAGTTGATTGTTGCGTGATTGGCGTCAGCACCTGCTCCGAGCTCACGGAAGTGCTGCAAGCTGAAGCCCGGCATGCTTGTCACATTGATTTTACAGAGGTCTCTAGCGAGGACGAAGCATTGATCAATCCGAGTCAATGGGGGGGGGCACAGCAAAGGTCTTGATGACGACAGTCCGCACACGATGGGAGCGCCGCTCCCTCGCGGCTTGTGTTATTTTGGCTGGGGCTATGGTAAAGCCTTTCCTTTGCGGACGTGGTTTGGACTCGCTTGCTTCTGATTGCTCGTAGAATCGCGAGGAGGCTCGATTGCATCACTCAGTCTAGATACAATCAGACGACATACTTCAAACTAGTAAATGACAGGGAGCTAGTTGACTATATGCTGAGTTTAGAAAGAGCAGAAGGGGAACTAGTCGTACTTCGCCCATTGACGCAGGCAGATGTTAACGAGCGATATCTTGCGTGGTTCCGTAGCCCAATCGTTACTCGTTTTCTTGAGGCGCGGGATCTGAACCGCACCGAAGTGGTGGATTATCTGGAGATCGGTCGTCGCACGCGCAAGTATGTCATCTACGCCATCTGCGACCGACAGACGATGCTTCACATTGGAAATATTAAAATCGGACCGATCTCATGGCAGCACAGCGTTTCCGATTTGGTGACATTCATTGGCGACACCGAATATTGGGGGAAAGGGTTTGCCGCGGATGCGATCCGCGTAGCGACGCGGATTGCCTTTGAAGTTCTTGATATCCGAAAGCTGAGTGCGAGTATTCATTCGACAAATCACGGATCATTAAAAGCCTATTCTCGTGCAGGGCTTCAGGTCGAGGCGCGGCTCGCGGAGCAATACGTATTAGGGGGAGAGTTTGTCGATCGCGTTTACGTGAGCCGGTTCAATCCTCAATGTGTTGCTGCACATGAAACGACGCCAGATGTTGCAGTTGGAATAGCTGAAGGCTCGGAAATTATGGCGATCGTGCAGGCGCGAATGTCTTCATCAAGGCTGCCCGGTAAAGTCCTCAAGCCTCTGGCCGGAGAGCCTTCGCTGATCCGCATGCTGGAGCGTGTAGAGCGGTCGCAACGTATTAAGAAAGTGGTTGTTGCTACGAGTGCGGATCCCTCAGATGATGCGATCGCAAAGCTTTGTGAAGACCGCGGAATCCTATGTTCACGCGGATCGCTCGAAGATGTGTTGGACCGATTCTATCGGGCGGCTTGCGTGTGGCATCCGGAATATGTAGTGCGGTTGACCGGAGACTGTCCACTGATTGATCCAGAATTGGTGGATCGTTGCATTGAAGAGTGCATTGTCACACAGGCAGATTACGCAACGAACGCGCTTGATCCAACCTACCCTGATGGATTGGATGTCGAGGTGATACGTTACCACTGCCTACAGAAGGCCTGGTCTGAGGCTTCGCTGCGTTCGGACCGGGAACATGTTACACCGTACATCTACCGAAATGGCAGTCGATTTCATTTACATAGTATTCGCAATTCGGAAGACCATTCCAAACTGCGCTGGACGGTTGATGAAGAAATTGACTATTACGTGGTGGCTAAGATCTTCGAGGGCCTTTACGAGGTAAACCCGAACTTTAGCTGGCTAGACGCCTTAGCCTATGTCGAGACACATTCCGAATTGAAAGATTGGAATAGTAAAATTTCACGCAATGAAGGATTAAAACGATCAATGGAACTGGACCACAAGCAACCGAGGGAGACGCATGAGGCCTGATACCTTTCGGTACGCGAACTCCGAAGCGCAATTGGCGCGCGCCTTGCGCACTATTCCGCTTGGATCACAGACCTTCAGCAAGAGCAAAACTCAATATCCGTTGGGGGTTTCACCTTTTTTTATTCAGAGAGCACTCGGTAGCCATGTGTGGGACGTGGATGGCAACGAATATATTGACTTGGTGAATAGTTTGGCTGCAGTCACCCTAGGCTATAACGATCCCGATGTTACTCAAGCTGTCGAACATCAATTGAAGGACGGCGTCATTTTTTCGCTGCCGCATCCGGTGGAGGTTGAAGTAGCAGAGAAATTAGTCGAGATGGTTCCTTGTGCGGAACAAGTACGTTTTGGCAAGAACGGTTCGGATGCAACCTCTGGGGCTATACGCCTCGCTCGTGCCCATACCCGACGCGATCACGTCGCTGTGTGTGGCTATCACGGCTGGCAGGACTGGTATATAGGAAGTACAACGCGTCACCTTGGTGTACCGCAGACAACACGTGACTTGACTCACGCCTTTCGTTATAACGACCTAGAGTCACTGCATCAGATTTTTCGTGCGTTTCCGGGTCAAGTTGCGGCGGTGATTCTGGAACCAATGAATGTGACGTTTCCGGAACCAGGGTTTCTGCAAGAAGTCCAGGAGATGACAAGCAGGGAAGGTGCGGTTTTGATCTTTGATGAGACGATAACTGGATTTCGATACGCAAACGGGGGAGCACAAGAATATTTCGGTGTTGTACCGGACCTTGCGACGTTTGGGAAAGGAATGGCGAATGGTTTTCCGGTGTCTGCTCTGGCTGGACGGGCCGATTTGATGCGCTGGATGGAAGAAATCTTTTTTTCGTTCACTTTTGGTGGTGAGACGCTTTCGCTCGCGGCTTCGCTGGCCACGATGTCTAAGCTCCAGCGCGAACCAGTTGTCAAATCCATGGCGCAGACAGGCGAATCTCTTTTGTCCCAGTTGAATGCACTTCTTGAGAAACACGACCTGCGCGAAATCTTTTCAACCGCCGGTCATCCCTCTTGGTCCTTTTTTGTGATCAAGGACGCACCTCCATACAGCATGTGGGAGATCAAAACGCTTTTCCTACAAGAGATGTTCGCGCGCGGCATTCTTACTATCGGTAGCCACAATATCAGTTATGCCCATTCTCCGGATGATATTGCAAAGATTGTGGAGGCATACGGCGAGGTGTTGCCAATCCTGCGGGATGCAATACAACAGAAGACGTTGACATCGATGTTGCGATGCGAACCGTTGCGGCCATTATTCAAGGTGCGCTAAATGATGCGTATTGCAATTCGTACGGACTCTTCCGCGCAGGTTGGTGTGGGACATGGAATGCGTTGCCTCGCCCTGGCCGTGGAATTGAGGGCCCGAGGGACGGAGGTTTGCTTTATTATGAGAGACCTACCCGGCAGCATTCATGCGTTGATAAGAAGCCATGGATTCACTGTCTCAATGTTGCGGGCAGGCCAAGATGGTTTTGCGCTACCGCCGGAGGATGCGGCGAATAGTGTCGATGCACTTTTGCGAATGAAGTGGCGTCCAGACTGGGTGATCGTTGATCACTATGGGGCTGATGCGTTGTGGGAGAAGCAACTTGCGAGCACGGGTGCTCGCATATTTATCATTGATGACCTGGCCGATCGTTGTCACGTCGGCGATTTATTGCTGGACCAGAATTACCACGCCGATATGATGCATAGGTACGACGGCATCCTGCCGGATCATTGTCGCAGGCTCGTTGGCCCTCGATTCGCTCTTTTGCGGAGAGAATTTGCCGCATCGAGACGGTTAAGCCATATCCGAACGAAAATGTCCAACGTGCTTGTATTTTTTGGAGGGACGGATCCGAGTAATCAAACTAGCAAGGCTCTTGATGCACTGGATTGTCCGGAGTTAAGAGAGGTCAAGATCGATGTCGTGATGGGAAACACGGCACCACACATCTCTTCCGTGAGAAGAAAGATCAAATCCATGTCGCACGCCACTCTACATGTGCAGAGCATACGATTGGCCGAATTGATGACAGCTGCGGATTTAAGTTTGGGTGCCGGCGGCAGTTCCACTTGGGAACGTCTTTGCGTAGGGCTTCCAACGCTGGTCGTAAGTGTTGCACAAAATCAGGAATTGATCGCGGCTTCCCTGCATCGTGAAAACTATATTGACTATCTTGGACGAGATGGGGAAGTAAGCATAGACCTCATTAGGAGGAAGTTGCAGTCTGTGCTGATAGCTCCTCAATGGCTTGAAACATGCTCGGCTCGTGCATTTGAACTCGTAGATGGGATGGGAATTCGGCGGGTCGCCGACGTTATTGACGGCCGCATGTAGTGAACTTACGATACGAAGAGGCAGCAGATAATTCCGCTAGTGCAAGAGGTACGTTTTAGATGGGAGACGACGGGAATGTGTGATTCGTGGCACCGGGGATCATATCGTATCAGTACTGATCAGCGTGAGATTGATTTTGATATGGTACACGAATTCTTGACGGGTTCTTTTTGGCCACCAAAGACAGATCGCTCGACAATTGAAGAAGCAACGAAACGATCAATGGCATTTTGCGTCTTTTATGAACCACCTGGCAGTGGGAAAAGTCAGCAGGTAGGCTTTGCACGCGTGATTACCGATCAAGTCGTCTTGGCGTATGTTCTGGATGTCTTCATACTTGGGGCACATCGTAAGCAAGGGCTGGCGCTGTGGTTAATGGAAACAATACTTTCTTGCTCCGACTTAGTGCGAGTGCGGAATTGGTTATTGAAGACCCGCGACACTCATGAACTTTATCGCAAGCTTGGCTTCGTGTCGTTGAGTGACCCGGAGCGATATATGAGGCTCACCAATTTTGACAATGCCCGCGGTAGTTAACCATTGTTATTGTTCTCGGGTTTCGGTGAGTATAAGGTGCAGGAACAGGGGGAAGAGCAATGTTTGCAATTGGTGAATTTCGAATAGGTTGCGAGGCCCCTCCGCTTCTCATCGCGGAGATGTCTGGTAACCACAATCAATCTCTAGAGCGGGCTCTTGAGATCGTGGACGCGGCTGCCGCGGCCGGTGCACATGCGTTGAAGATTCAAACATACACAGCGGATACGATGACACTCAATCTACGCAACGAGGGATTTGTCATTGACGACCCGAAAAGCCTTTGGTACGGACGCAGTCTATATGAACTCTATGAAGAGGCCCACACTCCCTGGGACTGGCATGCTTCCATATTTGCGCGAGCTAGGAGTCATGGCCTAGTGGCGTTCAGCACTCCATTTGATGAGAGTGCCGTCGACTTTCTGGAGTCCCTCCAGGTGCCCTGTTATAAAATTGCTTCGTTTGAAATGACGGACCTGCCGTTGATACGCCGCGTTGCGCAGACGGGCAAGCCGCTAATTATATCTACCGGGATGGCACTGGTTGCTGAAATTGACGAGGCCGTACGCACGGCCCGTGCTGCCGGGTGCCGAGACTTAGTTCTATTGCGATGCACCAGCACGTATCCGGCGACGCCAGAGCAATCCAATGTGCGCAGCATTCCGCATCTGCGAGAGATGTTTGATTGCGAGGTGGGACTATCGGACCATACAATGGGACTTGGCGTGGCTGTCACCGCAGTAGCCTTGGGAGCCACTGTTGTTGAAAAGCACTTTACGCTATCCAGGTCTGACGGTGGGGTCGACGCCGCATTTTCGCTGGAGCCGACTGAATTTCGTGCGTTGGTTACAGAGACTGAACGTGCGTGGCAGTCCCTCGGAGAGGTGTGTTATGGCCCGCGAGACGTAGAAAAACCGTCGTTGGCATTTCGGCGGTCGTTATACACGACACAGGATATTGGCGCGGGGGAAGCGCTCACGTCAGAAAACATTCGGGTCATTCGACCAGGCTTTGGCCTCCCCCCTTCTTCTTATGAAACAGTGCTGGGACAGCGTGTTACACGCGATGTTAGTATGGGCACCCCACTAACATGGGACCTTTTGTATCCTAAATAACGAATATCCGAAGACAGGGGACGCGATGCCAGGGCTAGCCAGCAAAATCATGTACCGGTTATATCCACCAAGACATGCCCACTTTTTTGCACAACGAATGGTGATGAACCCGTCTACACGCAATAAAGTATCAGGTTTGATTGCGTCCAGGCTGCCCCAGGCCAATTCGAGAAATGACGATGCACAAATCAGTTCGATATCGAGAGCATTGGAGGAGAACGGCTTTGCGATGATGAATGACATCGTAAGCAAAAAGCAGATTGGGGAAATCCACACCTTTTTGCGTGACAAGAAATGTGTTGATCGTTGGCGGCCTGAGGCAGGAGAATTCCTGATTGAGAATGCTTCCGAACAATGTCATGTGGCACCTTATCTCGATTCGGTGGTCAATGAAGCGCCCCATCTTTTGGAGATTGCAAACCACCCTCTTGTTCTCGGCGTTATAGAGAAAATTTTTGGCTGTAAGCCGACTATCTCTCAACTTGGCATATGGTGGTCACTGACAGGGCATGATGCGCCGGAGCAGGCTGAGTTTTATCACCGCGACGTGGATGACTGGAAATTCATCAAACTGTTTGTGTATCTCACCGATGTAGACGAAGGCTCGGGCCCGCATAAGTTCATTCGTACCTCACAGAATCAAGCAAAGTTACTGCCTATCCACCGTTATACAGACAAAGAAGTTTTCGAGGCTTTTGGGATTGATAAGCAAATGATCTTCACGGGAGAAGCTGGAACGTGCTTCCTTGAAAACACATTTGGTTTTCATAAAGGACAAATGCCTAGTACGAGGAATCGGCTGCTGTTTCAGGCACAATATTCGCTTTTCCCGATCGGCATAAATGACTATAGTCCGCTTAATGCGGCATCGAGAGGTGTCAGCCTGGATCCATACATCAACCGGCTTTATGTGAGGACATGAGTTTTGTATGCGTATCATATTTCTAGAAAACCAATACCAGACGTACTTCTGGTCGGCCATAGCAGAAAGAATGATTCGTGACGGGCATCAAGTCGACTGGATTGTTCAGAACCCGGGTTTTCGGCCTACAGCCGGTACCGCTCATATTCTTTCGTTTCCGAGTTCCGGAAAGATCGCGCCGGCCTCAGACGTAGTGTTTGAGAAGTTGCGGTCTCAGGATCGCAATCGGCAACATTTCGGTGGGAATGATGCGCATTATCAACATTATTTCCGGGAAATTCGGTCGCTGTTGGATTCTTTAGATCCCGCCGTCGCGTTTGGGGAAACGACATTGTTCCACGAGCTGATTACTGCTGCGGAGTGCGAGGTGCGTGGTATTCCGTATTTTCATCCTTCATCTAATCGGTATCCGAATAGCCGCTTTTCCTTTTATCTCTATGCAACCCTTGTTCCCTTCGCAGGCAGTGCGGAACAGTTGAGCGATGAAGAGGCAGATGAAATCATTGCGGCAATTGTCGACAGGAAGACAGTTCCAATCTACATGCAGCCCAAACCCAGCACCGGGACGATAAGAAACGCGTGGTGCAAGATAGCCGATAAGTGGAGTCGCACTGTCTGGTATTGGAAGGGAGAACGGTTCAACACTCCCTCACCAAAACGAAAATTAGCCCTAGAACGAGAGCTAATCGAGAATCTAGAATCTTGGGGACGGCTGGTCAAGGATCGCGGCCTGCCCGAGCGCGGCAGGTTTCGGATTCTTTTTCCATTACAAATGAAACCGGAATCAAACCTGGACGTATGGGGCTGGCCCCACTCTAATCAGGCGGCCTTGCTACGTGATCTTGTCGCCGCGACAGACGCGACTACAGAGATCTTAATTAAGTTGAACCCACACGCCAAATACGAGATGTCCAAAGAACTTCTGGAGGTGGCGCGAAGCAATCAGCGTGTGATCCCAGTTGCATCTGGAGTATCAATGAAGGCTCTTTTTCGAGAGGCAGATATGATTTTCACGGTGACAGGAACGGTGGCGATAGAAGCAACGTTATCTCATAAACCTGTCGTGACGATGGCCCATACCCCGCTGAACCGATTCCCCGGTTGTGTGGCAATGCAAGATGTCCGAGAGATAAGAGTGTGGGTGGACAAAGTACGGAGCGGCATATTTCCGGCCAATCAGAAGGAAGAGGACCGCGCATTGATGCGGTGGTTGGTAGCCACAAGTTATAGTGGTAGCCCGTCCAACCCACGCGGTCTTAACCACGCACTAGAGGAGGACCATGTTGACAAGGTCTACGCAGGTTTTGTCGATTTGCTGAAAAAATTAGAAGGATATGCACCCTCCGACCGCACGCAAGAGATTGCAGGTATGTGTAGCCAATGAGAACCAATTCTCAAGCGTCCGCTTCATACGACACAGAATTCTTTACCGAGGCGCTGTCGCCATCGCGAAAATTGGGCATACGGTTGCAGGATCTACATCCTGCCAAAGTAGCTCTGGCAGGAATATTAGCCTACTTAGTGCTCTTTATGGTGGCGCCTGTTCGTGTTGCTGTGCCGCTCCCATGGAGCGCCGCAGGATACTTGGCGGCCTGTTATGCGGCATTTCTTTTTGGGGCGTCGTTCCTTGGCCCGGCGCTCAGTCGCGATATTACGCCTAGCGCTGTGCGCCGTTTGATTAGCCCTCGATTACGCTTAATCGTTACTCTCATGGGGATGGTCGGCATCATACTCCGCTTCGTCGACAGGTTTTTCCTGCGTGGAGCCTTCGGTGCATCAGACGTTCTCGACCGGCAAATGGCCCTATCAAGAGGGGGGACAACATTTACTGCAATTGGTGCCGCACTTCTGTATCCATTCTGTTATTTGCCTCTTTTCTTTTATGTATGGGATGAGAGGCGGGGCGGAAAGCGACGGCCAATTTTGTTTTTGTTCGCCCTCGTGATGTTCTTTTACCCTGCGATCGATGGTGTGGCCGTTGGTTCGCGGTCGCTCCTGCTAGTCAACGCGACGATGTTCATTCTATTGTTGATTGTATCTGGGAAAGTACGGTTCACCTTTAAGGCAATCACCGTTACCGTATTGCTGATGGTAATTCTGGTTTCCATTTCATCCACGGTCTTTTTGAACCGCCTGGATGCAATGGGCATCGACCCGGCGTTCAGTGTTTATAGTTCTGCCTACGCTTTTACCCTGCCGCCCACCGACGCTTTTGGCACATTGCTGACTACTGGAGACAGCGTGGAGCGTATTATCGGATACTCTTTTATATCCACGCTGCAATATATGCTACATGGCGTATTTGAGTTTGGCTATCTCTATCAGACATTTACCGGGGACCATACATATGGAGGCATTGAATTTGACATCTATTTCAAGACCGTACATATGATGTTTGGTCAACCTTGGAACCTTATCGACCCGCGACAGAGGACTGGTATATTTAGTACTTTTTTTGGGTCGTTATATGTGGACTTTGGTTTGGTTGGAATTCCACTGATGGGACTGTTAGGTTCGCTTGCCTATCGCATTTGGCGACTGGTTGTTTGTGGTGCGCGGGAAGTTTTACCGATTTTCCTTTACTTAATGGTGACAACATTTTTCTTTCCGACGATGAATCTTATCGAAGGAGCCCAAGGACTCTATACGGTATCTGCATTTATAAGTTTTATATTGTTGGTTCGGCTTGATTCTGGGATTGCATCGGGATAGAGCCATAATGACTGTAGGAGACCTGCGATGGCCAGATTCACCATTATAGTGTCGAAATTTCCGGTGGTACGCGCTATCACGGGAATCGCTCTAAAGGGTAGCTCCCTTGCGGCACGGATATGGAGCCATATGCGGTTTCACGCGATCCTGAAAGATGCCGGCAATAGTAACTGCCATTGGACGGTCGAGATCAAATATCCAGAAAATATTCGTATTGGCGATTCCGTTTCGATTGGTCCGTACTGCTGCTTAGGGGCGAAAAGCCCCATCATAATTGAGAACTATGTGCGCATTTCGCGGGGAGTGCAAATCGAAACGGCACGACTAGCCATGCGTGAACCTCCACCCTATAGACACACATCGCGTCCGATAACCATTCGACAAGGGGCATGGATTGGAACAAACGCCATCTTATTGGGTGGGGTCGAGATCGGCGAGGGTGCAATCATCGGGGCGGGGGTGGTAGTAAGAAAAGATGTACCGCCTGGAGCTGTGATTGTAGGTGCTGAAAATAATTTGCTTGAATGTGAGCACCGTGTTTTTAAAGGAGACAATGCGCCGGCTTAGCACACTCTTGATCGCCTTGCTGCTGCCATCACAAATAGCAGCACCTCTGCTGCGGATGCTGGGTCATTTTGTGCAGAATGGCGCTCGCATCGGATTTTCCATTGTGCTGGTTGATCGGCTTTGTCTCGAACGCGGTGCATCCATCGGACACTTTAACCTAGTCGCATGCCGGCGGGTGCTGATGCGCCGCGGGGCATATATCCAGCATCTGAACATAATTCGTGGCCCGCTATCGTTAAAATTCGCTGAGCGCGGTGCAGTTGGCAATAGGAATGTGATACGGCGGGCAGCATATCCGGTATCATATGGATCGGCTGTGTTGCAATTGGGCGAGCTAGCTAAAATTACTGCGTCGCACATGATCGACTGTACCCGAAGCGTACACCTTGGCGATTTCTCTACGCTGGCAGGAATAGGGTCGCAGCTTTGGACACATGGGTATTTTCATCTCCCGCACGGTGCAGACCGCTTCCGAGTGGATGGCGGGATTACAATCGGTCGTAACTGTTACATTGGTTCGGCTTGCGTGATTGGGGCAGGCGTCATCATTGCTGACACCGTAGTTGTTGGCAGTCACTCTTCCGTATCAAAGAGTTTACTGGAGCCGGGAATGTACGTTAGCCAGCCGCTGCGCCACATACAGATTGATCTCGACGAAATCACGAAGAGGCTAGAACTGGTACGGGCACCCTGTAGCGACCGCGCATTTCAGAAAAAGTCCTCATACTAGAACATGCACGGGCCAATCCTTGCAGTAGATCTATATCCTAACAATGGCAAGAAACGAAAGTGGCATATTCCTTCTGCGAGATATAGAAAGTGCGAGAAATGAATGATCAGATGCGTCCTGCATGGCGGGCAGCCTTGCACCGTATCTTCTCAGCAGGATTCCTTTATATGCTGCCGAAATCGACGGTTCTGATTGCACCGTTGCTATTGACGCGGGTGATGACGATCCAAGATTATGGCCTGGTGGAGTACTCCATCGCGTGGGCTACTCCCTTTACCGTATTGCTGGCGCTCGGAATGGGAGGTGCAGTTCCATATTTTCTCATCAAACGTAGAAACCCCCGCTATGCCCAAGTGTTCGAAAACTATGTGGTATTGATGGGAATACTGCAAGTGACAGCACTTCTTTTTTACCTGACACATCTTCTTCCGTTGCGCCCCTATCTGATTGCTCTGGTCAGCTTTGTTTCGGTGATGCAAGCAATTTATGCGGCAAAATACAAGGTCGATTCGTCACCAGTGCTTGCTTCGGCTGCGGAAAGTTGCCTCTATATCGCATTGTTTTTACTTGCGGGTTTACTCTGGTGTGTGCCGCAGCGGTGGGGAGTTCCCGGTTTTGTCCTGGTGTTGAACATTTTGAGCGGGGCGATAGCACTTACCTCGTTGCGCAACTCCAGGCCCGATGTTAAATTGCGTCATACACTATTCCGTTTTTCTGCAGCGGTTCGGTTCGGTCTACCTCTTATAGCTGCATCGGTTTTGCTGGGTGTGCTATCAAGTGGAGGTCGTATGTTGGCTGGCCATTTTTTCCCGATTGTTGATGTTGGTATATATGGTTTTCTTTATCGTGCAACAGCAATGACTCTGGTGGTTTATCAGATAGTCAGTACAGTATTTTTTAGATCTTTGTATGAAGCAGAAGGAGACGAGCTTGACCGATATTTTTCGGCTCTTTTTATGTTAATGTTCTTGCTTGGTGCAATGAGTTTTACGGTTGGTCCTTTCATTTTGGCACGCTTTTTCGCAAATTACTGGTACAGCGGCTTTGACATGTTGGCGATCTACTTGGTGCTTGCGACGCATTCCGTCTATTGGTGCGGAGCAGCGATGCTGGAGATGGTGCTATATCGAGAAAAACTAGGAGCAAGCCTGCTTTATATCAGTGCAGTTTCAATTCTTCTGCTACTGATATGTGCATTTGTTTTGCAACATTTTCATGCACTGACACTGATACGTTTGTGCCAGACGCATCTTGGCGCTATGTTCGTTGCCTTTATTGCACAATTGATTCTGCTGAACAGGAAACGTGGCTTCAAGTTTCCGCGTCTGATGTCTGCGGCATTTGCTTGCATGCTTGTGTACATTGCTACAGCATCGATGCTTCACATAATGAAGCACTAAACTATGAGTTTTCCTGTCACACATTTCGGTAAGTTCTATCCGCCCCAGATGGGCGGCATCGAGACGCACTTGCAACAGTTGTGCGAATCACTTAAATATGAATTGCCCGTGCGCGCAGTGGTTGCTGGAGTTGGCCTGGGCAGGGTGGACGAAGTGGTAAACGGTGTTGCGGTGACGCGGCTGTCGAACTATGGACACCTCGCCAGCATGCCCCTTGTACCTGGCTTCTTTGCAGAAATGACGCATGTCCGGGAAGGCATTGTCCATGTGCATGTGCCAAACCCAATTCCGACAATGGCAACGCTTGCTTGTCTCAATAGAACGGCGAAGCTTGTGGTTACGTATCATAGCGACATCGTCAACCAGCGTGCGCTGCGTTACCTGATTGACCCCCTTGTCCGTAGGATGCTAGCACGTGCCGACGCAATTATTGCCACTTCACCGGAGTATATTGAATCGTCTTCAATACTGCGCAGCTTTCGTGAGAAATGTACCGTTATTCCACTTAGTGTCGATGTCGCAGCCAGGCATCGTTCTGTGCGGGGTGGGGCTGTTGACGCGTTGAGGGCGTCTGCCTTGCGCCCGATCGTGCTGACATTGGGACGGCTTGTGCCGTACAAGGGGATTGAATATCTTATCGATGCAATGAGTTGTGTAGATGCCGAGCTTTGGATCGCGGGCGAAGGCCCGCTGCGTCCGGCGCTGGAATCGCGCGCGCGCTTTTTAGGTGACCGCGTACGATTCCTGGGCAGAGTCGAACACGCTGAAGAATTTTATGCAGCTTCCGATGTCTTCGTACTTCCCTCCGTAAACCGTAGCGAGGCTTTCGGCATGGTACAGCTGGAGGCGATGGCTTTTGGCAAACCTGTGATCAATACTGCGATTAATTCCGGTGTACCGTTCGCTTCAGTCGATGGCGTAACTGGATTCACCGTACCAGCCCGCGACAGTTCGGCACTAGGCCGTGCGATCCATGCAATCCTGAGTGATGACGAACTGCGTACACGGCTGGGGGCGGCGGCGTATGCGCGAGTGCGCCAGTTATTTGATTTACCTGTAATGGTGGAGAGCACGCTCCAGCTTTATCGCTCTCTGTGGTGATCAGCTATGGCAGCTTTCGGATTAGGATGTCTTCCCTTGTGTGTCCAAATGGCAATGTAGAGTTCTGCGGCAGCACATAGGCGGAGTAACCGAGTTTTCGGTAACGACTGATGATTCCTAGCACGAGCGTATCGTCAAGCAATGGCACTTCTTCATCTTCGATCGTTTGGACCTTCGTGGGTTCCGTATCCTGTGGAGCTTGTGTTCGCCACATGACCTCGAATTCTTTGCCAGAGTTAGAGGCCTGAAAACGTTGCTTTACAGAAAGGTTAGGAAGATCGCCGATGAGGAAACTGCCGCCCGGCTTTAGCCTGGAGATCGCTTTGTCTATGAGGGCATGAATCTCGACTTCATTGCTAAGATACTGCACGACAGAATAACAAAGTATCCTATCAAAATAATGTTGATCCAAGTCGATATCGAGGAAATTTCCTGCGATGCAATGGATGTTATCTGCGGTGCTTCGCTCCCGGAGGCGCTGAACGCACTGTGCATTATCCACTGCGACGACGGAGCAGACAAGAAAACTCAGAGGTATCGTTAGGTTGCCGAGATTACAACCAATGTCGAGCACATGATCGCCGGGCGATATGCCGAGCTTCTCGACGATATCCCAGACGATAAGACGCTCGGCTTCACGCTGTCGGGGGAGTCGCTGGGCGACCACAGTCGGGTCACTAACGGTGGCTGCCAAGGTGGAGTAATACTCAAAGGTCTTTCTGCTCATGTTTCAGCCTGTAATAAAAATTATTTACCGCTTGCCATACAAGAGACCTATACTACGCTACGATATCACAATCGATTGTAGCGGTTGGTCGTAGCGCGATCAGTTAGGAGGTGCGTTCATGAGCCATGGAGCGGTTGACTTAGTCAGTCTGGTTATTTTTCTAGTTACGACGATTTTGTCCGGCGTTCTTACATGGCAGATTCGGAACTACGCGGTTGCTCATGGATGGGCGACCGGCCCACAATCAGACAGGCATATCCACACCAATCCGATTCCGCGCTTCGGCGGTGTTGCCATCTACACAACGTTCACAGTAGCGCTGCTCGCGCTTTGGGGCGCGCGTGATCTGTTGCGCTTGGATTTTGGAAACTCAATTACTCATCTGCTGCCGCTTCTGCCTCCAGCAACGATGATGTTTCTTGTCGGGCTTTGGGATGATTGTCGCGGCCTGCCAGCATCAGTTAAACTGGGGTTTCAAGTTGCTGCCGGTGTGTGGCTGTATGAGGTGGGCCATGGTCTTCAGATTTCGACAGTGCTTTTCGGCCATGGCATAACGGGAACGCTCTCGCTCATCGGCACGGTTTTCTGGGTACTGTGGATTACGAACTCGTTCAATCTGATCGACGGCCTAGATGGGCTTGCGGCCGGAGCGGCGTTATTTTCTCTGGTCACCCTGTTTATTGTTGGCGTTTTACATGGCAACAGCGAGAGTGTGATGGGCTGTACATTGTTAGCGGCATCCATCTTTGGCTTTCTACGTTACAACTTCAATCCGGCGACGATATTTCTGGGTGATTCTGGCAGCTTGTTCCTAGGCTTCATGCTGAGTGCAATATCTCTCGGGGGGCAACAGTCGAAGGTGCCAACGCTGGTCGCCATTTCGGTGCCCATGGTTGCATTTGGGCTACCACTAGTGGAGACGGTCATTTCCATTGTTAGGCGACTTATCAGCGGTACCCCCATCTTTCGGCCAGACCGAAGCCATATTCATCATCGGCTGCTGGAGTTGGGGATGTCGCACCGGCATGCAGTGATTCTGTTGTATGGTGTGTCCGGGTTCTGCGGCTTGATCAGTTTATTTTTGCTTTATCCGCGCTTGACGAACTTTGCTCTCATCATCTCGGTCATTGGTATCGTCTTCATTGTGGGGGTGCAAAAGCTTAGGTACCCAGAATTCTTGGAAATTGGCAGGCTTGCACGGAGCACTATAGATCAGAATCAGGTGATCATCAAGAACCTTCAAATACGTAGTACGGCAAGGTTGCTACAGCGAGCCAGAACGGCGAACGATGTCGAAGAGGCCTTGCACAAACTGTTCCCTCCCATTGAGTTTCTTGGTTATGAAGTAACGATTGATGTGCCGCCTGAGGGAGGCTTCGGTCGATTGCATATGTCATTTGGCAACTGGAGTACTGTCGATAATGTTCCGATCTGGCGGTTGGAATTCGACTTAGGTGTGCATGAGAAAATGGGCACCTTGACACTATTTCGCACTTATGGGCGGCGTAACATCATGCCCGACGCCAATGTACTTGTTGGAGAACTGGTTCCCGCATTGAGTAGTGCCGTGAAACATATTTGTCTGGTCAACCGAGAGAACCTCGTTTTACAGAGATCTGCATCGCTAGAGTAAGGCGTATGCCGCGTGGCCATCTATAGGGACGATCTAATCTTGCAGATTCGCGGTTGCGTATCTGCCTAGATTAAAGAGCAGACACACGAAGTGGCTTCGCCGAGTTCTCGTTTTTCCGCCCGATAAACATCACCCCTACGTGGCGGTTATGGTCAAGAGAATATGCTAAGACAGGTTCGCATTGGCGTTCCCGCAACAGATCAAAGATTGCGCCAGTGTCATACTTACCCATTTCTGTCTTTGGCTCATTCAGAGGACGAGCGCGAAGAAGGTTGTATGCCCAATGTGCTGGCCGAAAATTGTACCGGATTTGATTCAAGATACGACGCTTACGAAGCTGATCGCCTACTGTAACATGAATGGCAAACAACCCCCCGGGACGCACTAAGTCAAGCAAGCGAGCAAATAGCAACATACCTTGCTTTGGCCGAATATGTTGCAGCACGATGAAAGTATGCACGAAGTCAAAGCCGTCATCTGCATTCAGAATGGCAGACGGAAGATTTTCGAGTCCGCAGATCAGAGTGACATTACCATCTTCACCCAAATTTTCACGAGCTACCTGCAACATAGAAACTGAGATATCTACGCCGACAACACTTTCGAAACGATCACGTAACGGAACCAGCAGCCTTCCGACACCACACCCGAAATCCAAGGCGCGACCATTCCAGTTTGGCGTACCGAAGTACTGTTCAGCTACGTTCAATACCTGGTTGATATGCGTTACCCCGCTCGCAAGAAAGGTCGCTTTCTGCTCTTCGCTGATGTTCAAGGAATCGATACCCAATACGCCGCGATAGGGGTCTTGCCGTCCCCAACGCTCCCATTCAGCATCGCTGGCTCCATGTGATGCTCGAAGATCGTCACTCATTTATCTTCTACCTCAAAGCACCATAGTACAGCACGCTATTATAACAAGGTATAACAAATTGTGTGCCATGAAATGTAGATGAATGTCGGCAGAAAATCCAAGAACTATTGATAAAAATATGCCCGACATAATCAGTCATAGCCCAGCAATGTAAAATATTTCAGGCCTACTGGCTCTGCGGCTCCTTATTATGTCTTCTCATTACGCCATGGATCATGGTGACGTTGAGTGTTCTATTGCTACGAGAGATGTATTTGCGGAACCGCGCTTTTGAGAAAGTCACGGTTCCTGACCTTCTACCACAGAGCCAATCGACAATGGCTGGCGTTCATTAGATATGCCTCTTGGCAGCAAACAATCCGAGAACGAACCGATTGTGGGTAGATATGAATGGGCCCGTGGATACTTGTACATTCCAAACAGCAATGCGGCACATCTACAGCAACTTCAAGGAAACTTCGTGAATTAGAAGCGAACCCTCTGGAGGTACTGTGCCCGATTGCCGCTCGTAAATAAGGCGAAGAAATGCGATATCGACGCCTACAGGAATGGTGAAAGTAAACGTCTGGGTGGTTTCTACATCAGAAGAAATATCTTCCGACGTGGCGAACCTCTCGCTGTCGTCACTCAATACCCATAGGATTCCAGATCCACGAGGAATATTTTCAGTCTGGTAAGTGTAACTTACCTCATATTTCCGGCCGGGCAGCACCGGTAGAGGTTCAGCCAAAAGGTTCAGCGCTTCCGATTCTTCGCCCGTGAGTCTAATTCGCAGGCCACCTTGCTCGCTCTCTCGCGCTATCGTCAGTCCGTCGGCCTTAGGCAGTTGCCAATCAAATCCACGCGTCATTGGCGGAATGTTGAACGCGCCATTTGTGAGAGAGATGCCATTGGTGGGGTCAAGGATTGAATAGGGTATGCGGTGGTCGACAGCCATCTTGTTCCACACCGCGATTGCCGGAGCACTATTGTCTTCACGAAGAAGACGGTCAACGGTCCGAATGAGAGAATCGGTGTCTTGAACGCGACCCTGCGATGCTAGATGATCTGCAGTTGGGCCAGCTACATCTTGTTCGTGCGAAGCGAAGACAGTTTCATGTCGTGATAGCAAGTAGGTGAGATAACGAGCGATTGCGGGAGGATGATTTTCCGTCATGCGCTGCTCAATCATCGCCCCGTCATCGCTCACGCGCCAACACAGTTTGTAGAGAGCGAATGGCGGCTCATTTTGGCTGGTAGTCGCTGCCGCTCCAGCCCAGAGCCAGAAATCCTCCATTCGGCCAGTGCGCAAATAAAAGTTAGCCAATGACCAGCGCGGCAGATAGAGATGATCGATTGCCGCTGCACGGAGGAGGGTGCTTTCTGCTGCTGACAGGTTCCCCCCCGCCTCCTGCCTCAGCCCGACCTCAATCATGGAGGTTGAATCTCGCGGGTTTAACTGCAGCGTGTGATCGAGTGCCGCCCGTGAAAGACCTGGGTCATCATCATAGGTAAGCAGACTTAGTTGAAGCCAATACGGTGCCTGCAATGGACTGAACTTTAGTGCAGTCTTCGTTGCTGCCACTGTCTTCTGTTTTTCAAAGTAATCTGCAATACCTACAGAAAATGACCACAGGGCTGTAGCAAGAAAAATGACGCCTAAGAGAAGCGACAAGAAAATTGTCTTGGGCAACGTTTGCCGGAGTGATTCGGGATTAGGGACAACTCGTAGCATTCTGCGATCCCGGAAACTTGCGTTTAGTTACAAGAGCGTGCATCACATTCGGCTATTTTCGCTTGCCAGCACGAGCGCCAAGAATCGTTTAGAAAACTGGTCGGACTCATCAACTGTAATTTCATGGGCTGAATAATGTAGGCATCATGATACAACATCTATGTGGAAAATCGTCCCACAGCCGGCTCCTCTGCGCTCCCTTATACCGGTTTCGCATCCGCGTTGCTGATCTTGTTTCTCTTCGCTATCCTTACTTTGTTTGTTCAAAGCTATTGGCCGGTCAGCATGTTTGAGGTCGGTGTCTGCGTACTGGCGATCGCTACGCTGGTTGTTTTCCGGCATGTCACACTTCAATTTTCTTGGCCCATGATCCCAGTGGCTTCCGTGGTTTGTTGTGGTCTGCTGCAGGAGTTGACAGGCCACACTATATACCGTTTTGAAACCTGGAATTCTATCGCTAAGTGGGTCACCATGGGCGCAACGCTCTTAATCGGTCTGTTCGTATTTCGAGACCGCAGGACGGCGCATTTTGCGAGGATGGCAATGATATGGTTTGCGGGTTTGCTGGCCGTGGAAGCAACTCTGCAGACGTTCACCACTAATCTCGTCTATTGGAAATTTCCAACAGACGGTGTTGCTTATCTGATGGGTCCCATTCTGTACCACAATCACTATGCGGCCATTATGCTGTTACTGCTGCCCCTGCCCATTGCCGAAGCCGTGGAGAACAATATTCGGATGTTGTTGTATGCAGGGATTGCCGGGTTGATATATGCGTCAATAATCGCGTCGGGGTCGCGTTCTGGAGCTCTCATTGCTACATCAGAGGTGATATTTATTGTCGTGCTGGTTCTCTTACGAGCAAGAAACGCTAAAGCATCGTCTCTGCGCCCAATTTTGGCGATCACAGGGATATTAGTATCGGCCGCCGTTTTTTCGGCAGCAGTGGGCTGGCATTCGGTGATCGGTCGTCTTACAGGTCAGGACGCGTTTCCGTTGCGACGGCAATTTGTCACTTCCAGTATTGCCATGCTGAAAGACCATCCATGGTTTGGTTTTGGCTTGGGAACGTGGTCTACGGCTTACCCGCAATATGCACTGATCGATCCTGGCAAAATTGCCAATCAGGCCCATAACGATTGGCTTCAGTGGGCGGTGGAATGCGGGATTTTTGTAGCGATCTTGCTTCTGTCGCTTCCTCTGTGGTGTGTCCGAAGATCTGTACGGACTCTTTGGGGTATTGGTGTATTGGCTTTTTTTGCTGAGGGACTAATGGACTATCCATTTTCGCGACCTGCGTTGGCTTCGGCTCCCATGTTGCTCATCGCAATGCTGTCGGTAGCGGAGGAGCGAAACCCGAGATAGAGATGGCCAAATCTGTTCGGCTTTGCGTGATTCCCGAGATCCGACAGGTTTCCCGGTTTATGTCGTCCTTCAAATAGGCTGCGCGTGCTATCCTGTAGCATGGAACATCGTGTGGGTCTGCTCGTATTCATATATGCGCTGCTGGGGTCGGCGGGAGTGGCGCAGCAATCTTCCGGTCATTCCGCTGTAGTACCACCTGCTGTGCAGGAAATGGATAACACACGCAATTTGCCTGCAGGGCCAATTGGGCCCAGCGACCTAGTCAATATATCTATTTATAATGCTCCCGAGTTCACCCGCACAACACGTGTGAGTCAGGAGGGGAACATTCGTCTTCCGATGCTGAAACGAGAGATTAAGGCCGAAGGGCTTCTCCCAGCACAGCTTGAAGATGCAATCGCAAAAGAACTAGTAAATGAGCGGATCCTGGTTGATCCATTTGTCACTGTGACCATTGCTGAATACCAGAGCCGTCCAATCAGCGTATCAGGCGCCGTACGCAACCCGATTGTGCTCCAAGCTAGTATGCCAGTGACGTTGATAGATGCCATCACGGATGCGGGGGGGTTGGCGCCTGAAGCGGGGGCTACGATATTGATTACACAGCCGGCCACCGACGGTAGGGTCAAGTCTGAGGTTAAGCAGGTCGGCGTCCGCGCGCTTTTCGAGGGTAACGATCCTTCAGCGAATATGCTTTTGTCGAGCGGGGATGAAGTTAGGGTTCCACCCGCGCGGAAAGTTTTTGTGGTTGGCAATGTGAAGACGCCAGGAGCCTATCCCTTAGAAGATGTAGATTCCGCCACTGTTTTACAGATGATCGCACTCGCGCAAGGGCTTACACAGTATTACAGCAACGAAGCCTATATCATCCGACGTGATGGAACAGGGACGGCTCAGCAAATAACTGTTCCTTTGAAGCAGATACTTAAACGCAAAGCGGCAGATGTCGTATTAAAAGGAAGCGACATTTTATACATTCCAGACAATAGCGGTAAGCGGATGACACTGGGGACGCTCGACAAAATTGCGACCTTCGGTTCTACGGCGGGTGCAGCTGCAATCGTCTACCACTGAAGAAAGAGCGGAATTGAATGGCGCAGGACAAGCCTAACCTGATAACACTCGACACCCCTCCAGATCGACGGGCCGTTACCGCATTGCCAGTCGCACCAGATGGTGACTCCAGTCTGCCGCTAGCGCATTACTATTGGATTTTGTTTAGACAGCGATGGGCCATTCTGGCCTTCGTTGTTCTTGCTGTCGGCATGACAATCATCGTTTCCATGCGGCTTACGCCCTATTACGAGTCTGTCGTGACGCTCGACGTTGATCGACAGAGCCAAGTGAATGTCGTAGGTAACACTGCGCAAACACCATCGACTGGCGTGAACGATGCGCAGTATATGGGAACTCAACTTAAGCTAATCCAATCGGATGCAGTGCTTCGTCCTGTTGTACAGCATTTTGGTCTTAAGACCGACGCAAACGGCGCAGCCGGACTACCGACCGAGCAGGCGGAAGAAGCGCCGATAACTATCAAACATCTAAAAGTCACACAGCCGGTTAATACCACGCTGATGCAGATAGCGTATCGTTCAACCGACCCAAAACTTGCCGCCGCGGTGGCGAACGCGATTGCTGCAAGCTATATCCGCCACAGTTACGACACGCGCTACCAGGCGTCGAAAGAGTTGTCTCTTTTTATGGAAAGGCAACTGGCCGAGTTGAAGTCCAAGATGGAGCGATCGAATAACGCTTTGATGGCTTATGAGAAAGATCTGGACGTCATCAACCCAGAGGAAAAGACGAACATTCTTTCGTCCAGGCTGTTACAGCTCAATACTGATTATACAAATGCGGAATCGGATAGGGTGCAGAGACAGGCCATCTATGAAGCAGTGAAAGGCGGATCTCTCGAGGCAGCGGAAGCTTCCGGACAGGGAGATCAACTGAAATTGCTCACTGAGCGCTTGGGTGAAGCTCGCGCCCATTTCGCTGATGTAGCGACTCAGGATGGTCCTGCCCATCCAGAATACAAAAGGGCACAGATGCAGGTAGGCGAATTGCAGGCCCAAGTAGAAGATCTACGCGCTAACATCGGTAAGCGTATCGCTACAGACTACAACGAAGCGCTCCGTCGCGAAACGCTGCTGCGCGCGGAGTTGGCCCAAACTAAAGCAGACTTTGATGCGCTCAATGCCCGATCCTTCGAGTACAAGTCTGTAAAGCAGGAGGCAGATACTGACCGCGGACTCTATGAAGAGTTAATTCGCAAGATTCAAGAATCCACAATCAATGCCAACTTCCAAGACAACACAATACGTACCGCCGATCTAGCACGACCTGCGCTAAAGCCAGTATTCCCAGACGTCAAATTGAATATCCTTTTGGCGTTTTTGTTTTCCGTGTTGCTGGGCTGTCTGACTGCGGTAATTGCCGATCTGCTCGATCAGACGGTGCGAGATCCGGAACAGATTTCACGCTCGCTAAAGACGGAAGTATTGGGAAGTCTGCCGATGGTCCCAAGCTGGCGTGGCCGGTTGCCTATTTTGCGTTCAAGCGTGGATTCTAGCAATAACATATTGGATGAAGGTGAGGAGAGCCACCAAATTTCGTCCTTTCATGAAGCTGTGCGTACTTTACGAGACTCCATCCTGCTATCTACGGGATTGAATGATCGCGTTCGCAGTCTTCTTGTTACATCGTCCATGCCTCGTGAGGGTAAGACCACTACTTCGGTAAATTTGGCTATTGCACACAGTCAACAGCGCCGCAAAACATTGCTGATCGACGCGGATCTACGGCGTCCCGGTGTGTATTTGCACCTAAATGTTTCGAGAGACTATGGACTTTCCACAGTCC
>Ga0302309_10001281_pt1 | contig 23453 bp, 19 predicted proteins | sample III_Palsa_N1_1_FD_200453 | JGI IMG/M metagenome (GOLD analysis project Ga0302309, IMG submission 200453) | Peat permafrost microbial communities from Stordalen Mire near Abisko, Sweden - III_Palsa_N1_1 | ecosystem: Environmental > Terrestrial > Soil > Palsa > Peat permafrost | place: Sweden... | reverse complement strand
CCCAAATATCTCCACTGCGGGCATTTTGGATGGTCAGTTGGCTACCATCAGCAGTGCTGGTAAAGTATTAAATACAGCAACCACTGCAACAAATGCCAATACGGCAAGTGCTATTGTAGCCCGGGACGGTAGCGGTAATTTTAGTGCAGGTACGATTACGGCAGCTCTTGTGGGTAATGCCACTACAGCCACCACTTCAACTAATATTGCCGGGGGAGCCATTGGGGCAATTCCTTATCAGTCGGCATCAGGAACTACGACATTGCTTACAGGTAATGCAACAGCTGTTAAACAATTTATGTCACAAACAGGTACGGGTTCTGCCAGTGCGGCACCTGCATGGGCTGCCTTAACTGCTGCTGATATTCCAACATTATCAGCAACTTATCTTTCATTGTCGGGTGGTACGCTTACCGGGGGTTTAACCGGCACCAGCGCCTCTTTAGCCAACTTAACGGTAACTAACGCTATCGCGGGTAGCGTTACCGGCAATGCTGCTACGGTAACCACCAATGCAAACCTTACAGGTGATGTAACAAGTTCTGGTAATGCTACTACTTATAATAATGTAGTGCCATCCTCAAAAGGCGGAGCCGGGTCTATAAATGGTTTATTAAAAGCTAACGGTTCAGGAGTAACAAGTTTAGCGGTATCCGGAACAGACTACTTAACACCAGCAGGCAGCGCCGCTTCTTTAACGAGCTTCCCTACCTTAAATCAAAATACAACCGGTACTGCCGCCAATGTAACGGGTATTGTACTGGGAGCCACTGGAGGAACAGGGGTAGCCAATACAGGTAAAACAATAACTTTAGGGGGCGATCTTACCACATCGGGAGCATTTGCCACTACGCTGACCTCAACTGCCGCCACAACAGTTACTCTGCCGGTCACTGGTACGCTGGCTACCTTAGCAGGTACAGAAACGCTTACCAATAAAACACTAACAAGCCCGGTATTAACAACGCCAAATTTAGGAACTCCTTCTTCACTTGTAGGAACTAATATAACCGGAACCGCATCTGCTTTAACAGCAGGAAGCGCCACTACAGCCACCACTTCAACTAATATTGCCGGGGGAGCCGTTGGGGCCATTCCTTATCAGTCAGCGGCAGGAACTACGGCGTTGCTTACCGGTAATACAACAGCTGTTAAACAATTTATGTCACAAACAGGCACGGGTTCTGCCAGTGCGGCACCTGCATGGGCTGCCTTAACTGCTGCCGATATTCCAACATTATCAGCAACTTATCTTCCATTGGCGGGTGGTACGCTTACCGGGGGTTTAACCGGCACCAGCGCTTCTTTAGCCAGTTTATCGGTAACTGGCACGATTGCCGGGAGTATTTCCGGCAACGCTGCTACTGTAACCACGAATGCCGACCTTACCGGACCTATAACAAGTACAGGTAATGCAACCACTATTACTAACAATGCGGTTACTTATGGTAAAATGCAGGCGGTTACTGCCAACAAGCTATTAGGGTCGGGCTTAACCGGAACGGCTGTTGCAGAGATTGCCTTAGGAACCGGTCTATCTTTTACAGGAACAACCTTAAATTCTACAGGCGGTACTGTAACATCAGCGTCTGTTGTAACTGCCAATGGTTTTGGCGGTACGGTTGCAACTGCAAGCGCTACCCCAGCCATCACTTTAATCACTTCGGTAATTGGGATAGCTAAGGGTAATGGAACGGGTCTGTCTGCCGCTACTGCGGGCACAGATTATTCCGCAGGAACATCGGCGCTTGGAACGGGTATTTTAAAATCAACTACAACAACCGGAGCTTTGACCGTTGCAGTTGCTTCAGATTTTCCTACCTTAAACCAAAGTACAACCGGTAATGCTGCTACAGCTACAACAGCAGGCACCGTTACTACAGCAGCCCAGTCTGCTATTACATCGGTAGGTACTTTAACAGGCTTAACGGTAACTGGCACAATTGCCGGGAGCATTTCCGGCAATGCTGCTACGGTAACCACCAATGCAAACCTTACAGGTGATGTAACAAGTTCTGGTAATGCTACTACTTATAATAATGTAGTACCATCCTCAAAAGGCGGAGCCGGGTCTATAAATGGTTTATTAAAAGCTAACGGTTCAGGAGTAACAAGTTTAGCGGTATCCGGAACAGACTACTTAACACCAACAGGCAGCGCCGCTTCTTTAACAAATTTTCCTACCTTAAATCAAAGCACAACAGGTAACGCTGCCACTGTAACCACTAATGCAAATCTTACAGGTAATGTAACAAGCGTTGGTAATGCGACTACTATAGCTAACAATGCGGTTACTTATGCGAAAATGCAGGCAGTAACGACCAATAAATTATTAGGTTCAGGCTCAGGCACGTCAGTTGCGGAGATTGCTTTGGGAACGGGGTTATCTTTTTCAGGAACAACATTATCGACTGTGATTCGGGAAGTAGCTGATGAGTTTACCGCGACTGCAGCGCAAACATCTTTTACACTAACCCAGACACCATCGGCAAATAGCAAGGTAAGAATGTTTGTTAACGGTATCAGAATAAGTAATACGGCCTATAGCGTAAGCGGTGCTACGTTAACCTATACCGCTGCCAATAACGGCACATACGCGTTATCTGCAAGTGATAGAATACAAATGGATTATTATTATTAGTGGCGAAACCTTTATGAAAAAATCTCTCTCTTTATTTTTAGTTATCATTATTAACCATAGCGCCTTTGCACAGGGGTTAACCAAAAATGGACAAATTACCAGCACCAGCAGTACGTACGTGAATGATGATGGTACCGTAGGGGTCAGCACAGGGGTAAATAAGGCCACTTATAACGCCGGAAATTTCGCCTCTGAGTATACTTTTTTAAACATCGATCCATCTGGATATCTTAGTTCACAGGACCCTTCAGACACTGTTCCGTTCGGGCGATCAGATCATTTTGAAAGCTGCTAAATTAACTTATATGCGATATTTACTTTTTATTATTTTAATCCCGCTCGCTTTTAAAACCAGCCGGGCACAAACCGTAAGTCCGGCTATTGTTAACGTAGCCGGTAATACCTATACCCAGTCAAATATTACCTATGAGTGGAGCGTAGGCGAAATGGCGGTGGTTGAAACGATGATCAATACCAAGGCGAGCATTACCAACGGGATATTACAGCCCGACGTACTGGGCCAATCCACCATTACTAATACTGTAGTTACGGTTGCTGCTACCAACATCCTGTCGCCAAATGGAGATGGAAAGAATGATACCTGGGTAGTAACGGATATTTTATCCTATCCTAATAATACAGTAACGGTATATGACCGTGCCGGGCGCGTAGTGTATACCAAGCATGGTTATAGTAACGACTGGGGAGGCACGCTGCGCGGGGCACCATTAGCAGAAGATACTTACTATTATATTGTTGACCTGGGTATAGGCCAACCCGTGGCCAAGGGATTTATTACGATAATAAGAAACAGGTAACGCAGCGAAGCAATAGGCAGCAGGAACCAGGGAAAAAGAATCAAGAAACACAAAATGACATCTATCAAAAATCTAAGTATAATCCGTTATAGTATATTATTAGCCGTATTGCTGGTTATTGCCGGTACCCGGCAGGCCAGCGCACAACTAACCGGTTTAGAGGCCATGTATTTTCAGGACCAATACCTTGCCAACCCGGCTATGGCGGGGTTAGAGAAAGGGCTTAACCTTAACATGGGCTACCAAAGCCAATGGACCACTATTCCCGGCGGGCCAAAACTGGAGGACTTTACCGGTGACTATAATTCAGGAAACAGGGTAGGGCTGGGCTTTATTATTAACAGTGACCAGTCTGGTTTGATTGACCTGACAAGGATTGTAGGGACCTATGCCTATCATCTTCCGCTCAGCGAAACGAGCAAGTTAAACTTCGGAGTATCGTTTGGTTTAAATGACAGCTATATTGACTATAGCAAGGTACAGGGTGACCAGGGGGATGTTTCTGTACAGCTGTTTAATGAGCGCCGCATTTACATGGATGGTGACCTGGGCATAGCCTATACCAGTAAAGGGCTTAATATACAGGCCGCACTGCCCAACCTGGGCAGTGTGTTGTTTAACACGCAGAATGAAAACCTGGATGCAGACCGGTCTACTTTTTATACAGCGGCAAGCTATATAATTACCGTTTCAAACTATTCTACCGATTTTACTGTCGAGCCTAAAGTGGCCTTTCGCGGGATAAGTGGTTTTCAAAATATAATGGATGTCGGTGCCAACTTTGCTATGGCCGAATATAACTTTAACGTATCGGGGATATATCATACCAATCAAAGCGCTACGGTAGGTGTTGGGTTTGACCTGAAACCTGTTGGTTTTTTGTTTTCCTATACCAATAATACGGGCCCGTTAAAAGCTTATGCCAATAATACTTTTGAGTTTGGGCTTAAATACGCTATAGTTGATGTTAATAAATAATTGGAATATTAAGGTAATTCAATAAAACAGGAATAACCATAGAATGAAAAAATCGGCGAAATTAGATACATTTTTTTCGGATAATGTTAACGGCACTACGTTAACCTATACCGCTGCCAATAGCGGCACATACACGTTAGCTGCAAGTGATAACGTACAAAAGGATTATTATTATTATTATTAATGGCGAAACCGTTATGAAAAAATTTCTCTTTATATTTTTAGGTATTGTTATTAACCATTGTGTGTTTGCGCAGGCGGTAACCAAAAATGGACAGATAACTACCACCGGCAGCATATATGTTAGTAGTAACGGCGCTATAGGAGCTACTAACGGGGTAAATAATAATGGCAAGATAGTACTGGCGGCTATTCCTCATGCTTTAGGTGATACTTACCAGGGAGGTATTATTTTTTATCTTTTACAGTCGGGCGATCCCGGTTACAGTGCCAGCGTACAACATGGACTTATTGCTGCACCAACCGATCAAAGCACGTCGACGACGTGGGGTTGTGCTACAGAAATAGGGTCGGGAGCCCAAGGCCAGGCATTGGGTACCGGAGCGACAAATACTGCAGCAATTATATCTGGATATACCACATCGGGTTGCACGACCTCCGCAATAGCGGCCCAGTTATGTAAAAACCTAACAACCGGCGGATATACAGACTGGTACTTACCAAGTATACTTGAATTAACACAACTTTATACCAACCAAAGCTATGTTGGTAATTTATCGAACTCGTCGGCTTACTGGAGTTCTTCGGAATATGTTGATACGCATCCCAGTGACTCGGCAGATGATGCGTATTATTTTGTTTTTCCATCAGGTTCCCCATCGGTAACATACAAGTTAGGGACTGCGTACGTTCGGGCGATCAGATCATTTTAAATGCTGCTAAAATAATGAGCAAGCCAATAATCCCAAAAAGCTGCTTTGGCCCGACATGGCCTCCGGGTGTGTTTAGCACCGTTTAATTAATCCCCGAAATAATAGTAGTTGCGTCGGTGACATCCAATGCCACTAAATCATTATAGGCTTGTACAAGCTGCTGTTCAATGACAGTGTTGCCGGCGTATTTTTTTCGCAGGGTGTACCATGTATAAATAAGCTGTAATTGGGTAACGGTGTATGACACGCCTGTATATTGTTGTATGGTTTGTAAAAAGCTGAAATTAAAATCAAGGGTTGGTTCTATCATTGTCCCTTCGCCGTAATCGTTCCAGGTAATCAGTTGCAAATAGTTTGTTCCGCTGGTTTTGGCAAGGTTAAGGCAGTTTTGCAATGTTGCAGTACCGTTATAGCTGATTAGAAACAAGGTGTTTCCCCACCCGCCCTGCTTATAAAAATCCATAAAACCAGGATAAGCGCCTGCAAAATAGGTGGCTAAAGATGGTGCCCTGTTTTGATAAAAACCTTGTAGGTTTGCCTGGTCGGTAGAGTCAACCCAGGCAAACTCCCCGCTGCCATAACTGCCGGTAACTCCTCCTGCGTATTCCAATGACATTAACCTGGGTTTTGTTGAAAGCACGGAAAATGCCTGTGCCCAGTCGGAAGTGGTTGTCAGTACCTGCGGGCCAAAATCAAGCAGCAAAGGCTGATTATTAATTTTGATATAATTACTGCTGCTAAAATATTGTGATTGCAGGTATGAAAAATCCTGTTGAGCAGCAGCTATGTTGCTGGTGCCTGTAGCGGTTGTAACCTGTGCAACGGAAGCATCTTCATAACAAATGCCAAATTGCAAACCCGCATAAGGAATGCGGTTGAATAAGGAATCGGTATTCCGTTTGTTAAGCGCATAATCATCCACGTTAAAAGTGCCATACCAATCTACAATCACCCCATCAATGCCGGCATATTTCATTAATAATAAATGATAATCAATCACATCCCTGTCATCACTGTCGTAAGGGCCAATCATCGGGTAAAACCAGGAAGCTATTTGCCTCCGGCCGTTTGATAATATTATATTAGGGTTTTCATTAGCCATTGTCCAATGCAGGCCCCATTGCCCGTTGCCTGATGTCGCAGGCGTTTCAAACCAGGGCATATAGTGCACATAAACTTTTTGGCTATTGGTTTTTACTATGGGTTTAGCGCCGGTTGTTACAGTTACGGCAGTATCAGGTTGCTTTGTTGGAGCTATAGTTGCGGATGAGCTGCTTTTTTTGCAGCTAAAAACGGATAGGCAAATCAAGGCGATTAATAAGTAGTCCGAAAGCCGGAAATGTCCGAAAGCGGGAAAGATTGTTGGTTTGATTGCAGGGGACTTAATCTTCACTTTTCTTTCTTCTTGCATATTTAAATATCAAAACGCAACATTTCGCATTTTAAATCCGAAACGGCAGCAGCGCTCCTGCGCACCGCTGAAAATAAACGATCGCGGAAAATCGAAAATCCAAACGGCGAAGCCTTCTTGAACACCGTAAAAAAATAAACACACGTGAAAAATTCCGGAATACCCTTCTACCTTTCTATAGTAAAGTTTTTAGATTCATTTTCAATTTCATGAATATCTGACTTTTTTATACTTAAACTACCATGTGCGTCCTTATTAATAAATAAGCCGTACCTGCCTTTTACGCCTATTCCAAAATTTGTAATATTAACATTCTGTAGGGCAGCGTCAGAAAGTAAACCAATTTTACCGGTATCATTTTTAGCAATTATGCTTAATCCATTGGACAAGCTGTTCATAACATTCAGGTTGTTTATTTCAATTCCGGAAATGGTGCGCTTATCAATACAAATCTCCACTGCGGCACGCCAGCCCCATTCATGATCAAAGCCACCACTGGTTTTTATGTCGCAGTTTTCAATAACCGTTTTCCCGCTAAAGTTATTATTTATGTTTTTTTCTTTGTTTTCTGTTGGGAATGTGGTGCTTACAAGAATAGCCGAACCTGGTGAAATATCAGCAAAAGAACAGCTTGCTATTTTATTGCTGTCCCCTCCATAAATAGCTGCGCCATTAGCCAAAAATGGCAGTTGTGCTGTACAATGAATGATAATGTTGTGCCCGGGTGAAAATGCCTGGGTTAAAAATGTGGTGGGCCAAATGGCAAAACAATCGTCCCCCGTACCCCGCGCAGTGCAGTTTTCTATGGTCGATTCAGCCATACCAACGCAAAAATTTATACCATCTGCCATTGTATTTCGCATACGACAACCGGTAATTTTCAAGTTTTTTGAGTTCTCTATCCACATGCCTACTTTTGTGTGCTCAATCCAAATATGCGATATGGTTGAATTTGTCCCAAAAGAACCAACAATGCCATCATTAGCTTCTTTATCGCTTCTGTAATTCAATTTCCCGATAATTGCAAAGTCAGAAATATGAATATTATTTCCGTTTCCTTTCAATCTTACCCGTTTGTTTACATCTGTGTATAGTGTTTCGTCGCCCTCTAACCGCGTGTACCACATTCCTGCCCCCTGTACCATTATGTTCGGCGGCAGAACAATATCCCCGGAAATTTTAAAAGTTCCGGCTGGGATCCATACACTTTTTCCTGTCTCCTGCGCCTTAGCAATGCAATTCCTGAACGCTTCGGTATAGTCATCATTAAGGTCGCTTCCCCGGAAACTTTTGTCGGTGACAGATAACGAATTTGACGGTGCCTTTAATGGCGGTGCTGCATTTTCAAGATCGACCAAATCAACTATACAATAATTAGCATTATCTTCTTTTTGATCATCACGCTGTATTTTAATAATATCGCCTTTTTGGATATTTAAGCCGGTGACCCTAACTTCATCATAAAAATGTCTTGGCTTTCCGTCTGCAGGATTATTAGTAAAAGGATATTTACCATAAAGCCAGGAGTAGTGTGATGAAATTTTATTGTGTTTTATAAGTACGCCATTTTTGTATATCGCGAGTGTAGCGCGCTGTCCGTTACCTTCCTTACCATCCGGAAGACTGAATCGTACAACCATGCCGTTGGCATTTCCCAAAGATGTAAATTCAAGATATTGTCCTTTACTACTTAATTTCACACACCTTTGCCCGGAAGATTCCGTTTCAACCTGGTATGGTCCGTATTGCGGCCCCATTACAGTTCCGGTTGTTTTCATACTCTCTGCCTCGTAGGTCGTCCATGGAATAATGGCCCCGCGTTTTTCCTGGGCTGAGCATATTAACCGGCTTAATACAATAAATATTATCAGGCAATTATTCTTGATATTCATTATTTTAATAAATTTTTTTGAGCTATTTTGTAAGGTCCTGCTTATAAAATTTTAATCCCCTATCTTTATCTGTAACCGGTTTTATACTTATGGCCGCGCCACCACCGTTTGCCAGTTTAACATCCAGTTTGGTACCGGCATCAACAAAATATTTGGTGATCTTGTAAGATTCTGGCTTCTTTTTCCAGTCCGCATCATCTCCGTCGGCATAAATTATAGCAACGTATTTTTTATTTTTATCCAAAAAGTCCAGGGGAATAAGCGCATTCCTTCCGTTTTCATTGGTTATCGCACCAATAAACCAGTTGGGCAAGCGTTTTTCTTTGCGGGCGACAGTAATGTATTCGCCGGGTTCGGCAGCTATTATTTTAGTGTCGTCCCAGTCAACGGCTACATCCTTAATAAACTGAAAAGCATCAAGGTGTTTTTCATAATTAACCGGAATATCTGCAACCATTTGAAGCGGGCTGTACATGGTAATATAAAGCGCCAACTGCTTGGTTAATGTGGTATGCACCTGCCTGCCGGGAACTTCAGAATATCCCTGAATTTTAAATATGCCCGGTGTATAATCCATCGGGCCGCCCATTAAGCGTGTAAACGGCATAATCGTTTCATGGGCAGGGCTGTTTCCGTTACTGAAGGCATTGTATTCATTGCCGCGCCCCGCTTCGCTGGCCATCCAGTTCGGATAGGTACGCTGCAAGCCTGTCGGCCTTACAGGTTCATGACTATCAAGCATGATATGATACTGCGCTGCTTTTTGCGCCACACGCACATAATGGTCAATCATCCATTGGCCGTCATGATGCTCTCCGCGCGGGATGATCCTGCCTACATAACCCGTTTTTACCGCTACATACCCATATTTTTTCATAAAGCGGAAGGCGGTATCCATTTGTCGCTCATAGTTGGTAGCCGAGCCTGATGTTTCATTATGCATGATCATTTTGACCCCTTTTTTAGCGGCATATTGAGTGATTGCTTTTACATCAAAATCAGGGTAGGGCGTTACAAAGTCAAAAGGGCGTTCAGCCCAGTTGCCAAACCATTCCTCCCAACCGGTATTCCATCCTTCTACCAAAACACCTTTTATGCCATTTTTTGAAGCGAAGTCAATATATCTTTCTACGTTTGCCGTATTTGCACCATGCCTTCCGTTTGGGATAAGCTTTCCTTTGGAATCAACTGTATCCAAATTGTCGGTGTAGTTCCATGTACTTTTTCCGGTTTGCATTTCCCACCATACACCAACAAATTTCATCGGTTTTATCCATGATGTATTTTCGACCCTGGAGGGTTCATTTAAATTGAGGATCATTTTAGATGCCAATATATCCCCGGCTTTATCGCTTACAATGATTGTCCGCCACGGTGTTTTGCAGGGTGCCTTCATATAAGCTTTGTTGCCTGCCGCATCGCCTACCAAATTGGCAGTCAGCTTATAGGTTTTCGTATCCGCGTGCAATTGCATGGAGGTGTAATTTTGCAGGGCCGCTTCATGAATATTCAGGTAAAGGCCATCAGCAGTCTTCATCATCAACGGGGTTTGTATCCCGTATTTATCCGGTACATAACGAACGGCAATATCGGTTGCCGATTTAGCCAATACAGACGCATCTATGCGGCTGATGGGCGAAACCGTGTAAGGATATTCATTACTGTCATAATCACCCGGTATCCAAAAGGTTTTATGATCGCCGGTCATACTGAATTCTGTCAATTCATCCGATACCGTAAAATATTTAAGACCGGGCTGCGGAGGAAACTCATACCGGAAGCCAACCCCGTCCTCAAATACCCTGAAAATGATATTCATTAACCTTCCGGGAGCGTCCCGTTGTTTTAAATGGACGGTTAACTGTTCGTAATGGTTCCTGATTCTTTTTACCTCTCCCCAAACCGGTTCCCAATATTCATCCGTTTCGGTTTTTTCCGAGCCGGTAACTTTAAAATGTTTATCGAACGCGCTGTCATTAGCCAGCCTGATCCCCATGCAGGAATTGTTTACTACCGGTTTATCGCCAAAATAAACTTTATATAAAGGCCGGCCGTCAGCATCAAGCTTAAAATCGAGCTTTATCCTGCCCATGCCGGCCTGCATAGTTTGGTCGCTTTGCGCTTGTGCGCCGCAAAATATTGCCAGGCCGAATAAGAAGAAAAGTAGTTTTCTTGAAAAGTTAATTAAATGCATTTTCCTGGCATTATTTTAAAAAATGAAATAAAAAAGTGTAAAGCCATTTTACCTGCTTTACACTTATCAATTAACCAAATCAATAACCAGAACTTTGCTTTATCAGTGAATTACTGTTAATCTCACTTTGGGGAATAGGCCATACGTACGACTTTGGAGCAACAAAGTTAATAGGTCCACCAAGATTGTCAGCTGTTCCGTAAAAAGTGGCTTCCGATGGCCCTATTTGCCAGCGGCATACGTCAAACCACCACGATCCCTCGTTGAACAATTCGGCCCAACGTTCATAGTAAAGCGGATTGTTACCTAAAACCGGGTCGGGGGCGCTGGTCTTGGCGGTAAGTGATGCATAATCAATTGCCGAAGCTGTATTGATAGGAAGATTATATGCCCTGCGTTTAACTTTATTTATGTATTCGAGTCCGTCAACATTATCACCTGTACCTATACAAGCTTCGGCATATAATAAATAAACATCGGCTAAACGTAAGATGTAGTAATCCCAGGCATCAGCTACATCGGGGTAGCCGGAAGGGTTACCAGTACCACTGCCTTCATTATAAGTAATAGGTGAATATTTTTTAACTGCCCAGCCGTAAATGTCCTGTGCAAAACCTGCCTGAGCAACCAGGCCCCAGTTTACACCATCAAATTGTACAGAATCCAGCCGTGGCTGCAACGCATTTACAAACAAACGGGGGTCGGCGGTTTTATTGGTTCGTACAGCCAACGCTTGTTGTTTATAAACAGGATTCATTACCAGTTGCTGGTTATAATAAGTCGGCCCGATACTTGACTTATAATTAGGATTATTTACCGGACTTGGTGCAGGGCCAATCGAATAGCCAAACCGCAGTACATTTTGATCGTGGAAAAATTCATTGCCATAACCTAATGGCTGTGTCTGGACACCATTGAAGCCCGGGCCGCCATAAGTAAAGGGCGACCAGATAAGCCCGTTAATAGTAGCAGAGTTTGCTGCGCCGCTATAAATACCATATCCGCCGTTACTATTCGGATCGCAATACAACTCAAATAATGATTCACTGTTGAATTTATTTTGGCCGTTAAAGGCGTTAACATAAGTGGCATAAGGCATCAGCGATTTTCCGCTGTTTGTTATTACATCATTTAATATGGTTTTGGCATCGGCCCAATCCTGTGTGTATACGTATGCTTTCCCCAATAAACCTTCTGCGGTCCACTGGGTTACGCGTGCCTCCTCAGCCGCGCTCCATACAACTCCTTTCAGCAGGGATTGCGCCTGTTTGAAATCGTTGATGATAAAGGCCCATGTAGCCGCCACTGATGAGCGCGCCACTTGAGTTTGGGCGAGGTCGGTTGGCAATCCGTTATAAATCAGCACACCCTGGGCGGTGCCATTGGTGCCGCCTGCACCCATGTATTTCTCACCGAACAGGCATTCCAGTTCCATATAATACCAGCCGCGCAAACAATATGCCTGGCCCAGTACCTGGTTTACGCTTGCTTTATCAGCTGCACTTAGGTTTGGGTTAAGCGTAGTGAGCTCGGCTGCCGCAGCTATGGTGACGTTACAATCTTTTACTCCTACGTATAATGCCGACCATGCGTCTCCTACGAATTGATTGCCAATGGTAAGGTTGGTGTTTGCCATTTCATTCCATGCAGGAGTTCCATTGTATACTGAATTAACTGCATGCGTTGAATTTGATGTAGCCTTTGCCAGAAATTCGAAGCCATAGAGGCCCGGATCGCGCAGGTTAGCATAAGCCGAAACCAATACAGTTTGTAGCTGGGCTACGGTTGTAGGATATGTTGACGTACTGTAGGCATTGGTTGGACCGACATTTAGAGGGGCCTTTTTACAACCGGTTATTAACATAACCGCCAGTATTGATATATATATTTTCTTTAACATTTTGATAGTTTTTTAAAGTGAATTAAAAAGTAAGATTAAGCCCTGCGGAATAAATTCTCGTTTGCGGATAATTTGTAGGCGTATCTATTCCCTGGGTGGTGGCAGATCCGTAACCAGACGTAGTATATGCACTGCCCAACTCTGGATCGAGCCCTGTATATTTAGTAATGGTGAACACATTATTAGCCATTATAAATACCCTGGCTTTTTTAACACCTATGTGCTGTAAAACACCACCGGTAAGGGTGTAGCCTAACTGCGCATTCTTCAATTTTAAATAACTTCCATTTTGAACAAAATAGCTGTTCACCGAAGAATAGTTGGTGTTAGGATCAAGCCCTGTGCTACCATTGGACGTAGTGCCCAACAAACGAGGCTGCGAAGTCAAGCCGTTGCCGCCAAGGTACGAATCGTTAAATACTTTGGTTGTAGTATTACCATCAGAAAACAGCGATTCTTCATAAGCTTCTGTGCCATCAAAAATCTTAACACCCTGTACGCCGTTAAATAACAAGGCCAAATCAAATCCCTGGTAATTTAAATGGATATTGATGCCGTAAACCAAAGCAGGGTTTGGATTTCCGATAGGCTGTAAGTCGGATGAGTTAATTGGTTGGCCAGGATGTAAATTCTGAAAATCAAGGTCACCCGCATGGGCTACATTTCCATTAACTGTTTGGCTTGCTGCCTGGGCATCTGTCTGAAATATGCCTAACACTTTGTAGCCATAAAATTCGCCAAAAGGAAGGCCGGCTTTAGTTTCGGTGATGGTTTGATTAGACATCTGGTTAAAACCGGTATTACCATTGTTGTACCAGTTATAACCATCGTAAATTACGCCGGTAGCTGTACCGCTTAAACTCACCACATTATTTTTGTTAAACCCTGCGTTAACATTTACACTATAATTCAATTTTCCTGCGTTATCGTGATATCCTACCGAAAAGTCGAACCCGCGGTTATTTACAATACCCACGTTAGCATAATAAGGTTGAGTGAAACCCGAACTTGTTGGTAAAGGAAGCGGATAAAGCATACCGTTGGTATTTTTGTTGTACCATTCGGCAGTAAAATTCAGGCGGCCATTTAAAGCTTCACCATCTAAACCTATATTGGTTTCGGTAACGGTTTCCCAATGTACATCAGGGTTAGCCAATTTGGTAAGGGTGTTTGCAATTTCAAAGGCCTGTCCCGGCGCAAAGCCTTGCGACCCGCCTGAAATACCGCTTGCAAGCTGATTTTGTGCATAATTAGACGCATATGTGTATGCAGGGATAGCGCTGTTACCCAGCGAACCGTAACTGCCGCGCAGTTTAAGGGAATTAAAGACGTTTTTTACGCCGTGGAAAAAATCCTCATCGCTAATATTCCAGCCTGCTGACGCACCCGGGAATATACCTTTAACTTTATCAGGGCCGAATTCGGTATAGTTGGCATCCTGACTTATTGAACCCGACAGGAAATAACGTTCATTAAAATTGTAATTTACCCTGGCAAATAGTGATTGAATAAGTTCGTTGGGATCATTTCCCCCCGAAAGCGTTGTCTGCCCTGCCGAGGCTGTTGTTGGAATATAAGTATAACCGTTTAGCCCGATTGAACCCATGCTGGTGTACAAGCTGTTATTGGCACCGGTTATTTGCTCAAAACCAGCTATAGCGCTTATATTGTGTTTCCCAATGCTTTGATTATAGCTAAGTACATAGTTGGCTAAAAACTGGTTGTATTCAGAATAGTTTTCCGTTAGGGTATTATATCCCTGTGCAACAGGACCAAAATTATATGCGTCCTGGAAAAAATCTTCAGTAAAAGCATTATAGGTATAACCAAATGTGCTGCGGAAATCAAGATGGAACGGAAGCTTTATATCTGCATAGACGTTAGCCTGCAGGTTGTTGGTATACTCTGTGATATTGGCGGTGTTTACGGCTCCGTAAGGGTTGGGCCCGCTAAACTGTATGTTGTAACCCAACGGTTCGGTTCCGTATGAGCCATTTTCATTATACAAAGGAATAATAGGCTGAGTACGGAATGGCGCGTTATCCAAACTGACGTTCGGGTTTACCGGTATTGTTTTACGTTGGGACATACCGATTTGCGTACCTATGGTAATAAAATCAGCTAATTTATAATCGGCATTTACCCGGATACCACCAATTCCTGAAGAGTTTGCAATGAATGAACCCGTTTGCCTGTTATCATATGCTGAAAAAAGGTAATTTACTTTTTCTGAAGCACCGACAACTGAAAGGTTGTAATTTTCCTCTATTGCATTGTGATATAGAACATTTTCCCAATTTACGTTAGGCAAAGTGTCGGTTTGGGTTTTGCCGCTAAAAAAGCCGGGGTTAACCAAATTCTGCAATTGTACAAACTGAGTTGTATTCAGCATATCGTTTACCAGTTTTGGTTTAGTTATGCCGTATCTTGCACTAAAATTTATTGTAGGTGCAGCGCCAACTGTTCCTTTTTTAGTGGTAATAAGCAGTACGCCCCCTGCAGCTGCCGAGCCGTATATAGCGGCGGCGGCGGCATCTTTTAAAACATCAATAGAGGCTATGTCCTGCATATTGAGGTTGGTGATATCCGGTATCCTTACGCCATCTACAATATATAATGGGGCTGGCTGGTTAATAGATTCAAGCCCCCTTATTGTAATACTGGGCGTAGCGCCGGGCTGGCCTGAACTTTCAACAATGTTTACACCTGCAACTCTTCCCTGTAATGCGGAAATAGGATCGCTTATTGGCTGATCTTTAAATTCATCGCCTTTAACCGAAACGATGGAGCCGGTGATATCTTTACGTTTTTGTGTGCCGTAACCAATAACAACAACTTCACTCAGGGTTTGCTCGTCTGTAACCAGGGTAACGTTGATCGTGTTCCGGTTATTTACCGGGATCTCTTGTTTAGCATATCCTATCATCGAAAATACAAGGATGTCGTTGCCCTTAGCTTTTAATGCATAATTTCCATTTAAATCAGCATTTGTACCGGTTGTACTATTCTTTGTTGTAATAGTTACGCCTGGAAGGGCATGTCCCTGTTCATCGGTAACTTTCCCGGTAATCGCAATTTGAGCAAATACCCCGGTTGAAAGCAATAAAAACAAAGGACAAAGGATTGATTTTAGTAATCGTTTTCTATACATAATGTTTAAGTTTATAGCGTTTAATAATTGATTGGTTCTCGTGTTGCATAACAGTTGCGTTATGGGATTTTTTTTAGCCTGAAAGCAGGCGGGCACTCCGCAATTTTTTATGCCCGGCGCTTTTATTGTATATTAAATGCTCAAAAAAAATACGGTTAAATAACAAACAGGAAGTTTGAAACACTTTTATCATACAATAAGATTTTAATTTAGTTGGTTTATAATTTACCGGTTACCAAGACATTGTCAATTGGTTGTAACCGGCATAACAAAGGGAAGTAATAAAATAGGCAAGTGCTAATTTCAAAAATAAAATATAAAAAAAAGCGCTGACTGTAATATTATAATTGATTGATAAACAGTAGTTTAAATATGAAATGAATAATATTAAATATAAACGAAGTGTAGACCTTTGTAATATCATTCAACTTATTATATCGCTTTTATCGCCATAATGGTATCTTCAAATTCCTCGTTTGAGATAAGTGATTTCCCTTTTATGCGTGCTTTGTAGTTATATATGGTGTTGACGGAATATTCAAGTATGTGCGCAATTTTTTCGGTATCGTTAATACCCAGCCTCACGAGGGCAAAAATACGGAGATCGGTATTTAATAGTTGATTGGGCAACAGCTTGATATGATTTTCTTCAGAGAAAAGTGCATTATAACTCTCAACGAAGTTCGGGAAAATTTTAAGGAAGGCCCTGTCAAAATTGATAAAAAGTTCTTCGCGTTCTTTGTTAAGGTTAATATTATTAACCAGGATGCGTATATCGTCAAACCGTTTGGTAATCAATTTATTATCAACGGAACGTTTAAACTTGTCAAGTTTATCAATATATTCAGATATGAGGTTGAAATAATAGCCTATATATTCTTCTTTTATTTTATTTGCCTCATTTAACTTATTAATAGTTTGCTGCAAGTTATAATTGGCCTCTAAGATCACTTTATCCGCCAGCTTTAACTTTTGCAGCTGTTTGTAAATAATTATCGCAAATACAACAACAATAACAGCCAATACTGTAAGCAAAGAAGCATAGAAGAACAAAACACTTCGCTGTCCTTCAACCGAATTGATCCTTTCGCCGGCAATTACAGGCAAAATGGCGTTAACCTGTATTTTTCGCTGCCTTGCGCCGTAATATTTCGCATCGTCCAAAGCCTGCTTAATATACAAGTATGCGTTTTCCACATCACCCTTTTGGTGGAGCAACTGGGCCAGGTTGGTCATGGCTGCTGTTTCTTTGGTTGATGACCGGATATCATCTATTGCCGCCAGGATAAGCAGCCCAACAGCGCTGTCGGGCTGGTTTTCCCGAATATAAATATCACTAAGTGTCGAAGCTGTTACTGCAAACTGGTGTTCGGTAAGGTGGTACCCCCCGGTAAGCGTTTTTAAATTGGTGATAGCTTTGGAAATGTTTCCGGTTTTAAGGTATTTTAAACCATTGAAATATAAATATTCAAAAGAATTCGGCTTGCACAGCGCCGCCCCGGAATCGATATATTTACCGGCCCTTTCATTATAAATGGGCGTATAATAATTATCATTGTCATAATCGGAAATATCATAATAGGTACGCGCAATTAAAAAATAATATTCTTTCCGTGCCGGGTCGTCCAGTAATTTAACGTTAACGATCCTTAAGGAGTCAAAGGCCTCTTTAAACATGCCCGATGAAAGTAAAATAAAGCCAAATTTAATCCTGCTAAAAGCAATTTTTCCGGGGTCTTTCAGTAAATAACCGGTTTGCTGCAATTTTTGGGCAAAGCGAAAAGCTTTATCGTAGTTAAATGATCTGTATTCTTCATAAAGGCTCAAATAAGCAGTATACTTAAAATTCAGATCAGCATCAGCAGCATTGCTGACATCCTGCTCAAGTTTTTCAATCCTTTTTAATTTTGCCGCATCATAATTTTTTTTCTTATCAATTTCATTGTTTAGCCTGGTGAATAAGCTGTCCTGTCCCTGACTGGAGAAAACTTTATGAAACATCAGTAAAAATGAAATTAAAAGTAATATTCTTTTCATATTATCATATTATAAAAAAGGAATGAGCACGGCAATGGTATTGGCTGCCCTAATTGGTTTAATTGATAAAGTTATGAAAATATTTATATATAGGTTAACCCATTTAAACAGTCCCGGCAAATTAAGGCCGCCATGCCAAAAAACAGGAGCCTGGCTGGCGTGTACTCAAATAACGGCTCGCCAACAACCAGTTTTTCTATTTAACATATAAGAAGTTCCGCACTTTGTTTTCAGACACGGGAAAGCGGCTTTGCATATTGCCTGTAATTACCCCTCACTTACAAACAAAACGTCAATTATTCTGTTAATCAATTAATAAAGCTTACCTTGTAAGCCATACCCCATCCAATTTCGCCCACCTTAGGCATTGCCGGTTTCTGATCCGCTGATATTTAAGCTCTACCACTACTACATCAGACAAACTATGAAAATGATCTTTTCCGCTGTACGGAAAGGAATTTAAATATAAACTCATGAGCAAAGACAAACCCGGTAAAAACGTAAAAAAGGCACCCAATCCTGTAGGTAAAAAACCGCCATCTGATTACCAGTCAGGTAAAAAATCATCGTCCAGTTTAGACATTACACCTAAAAAGAAATAAGCATGATACAAAAATCAGTTGAATCAAAAGCACGGGAATACGTTTATGATCTGCATAATTGCGCCGCCGAATACGGCTTTAAAAATGATGAAGGGTGGGAGCTAAGCTTAGCCACAGATACCGAAAAAATAGCTATCGAAAAGAAATATTACCCAACCGTTTCGGCAAAAGACCTGCCCGAAACTTTAGCCGAACTATTCAGGCTGGTAAAGGCAAAACTAATATCGGCAAAGGCTGATATGGAGCGCAGACTGGATAATGGTACCCATAATACCAACAATAACCTTCAATATTTAATCGCCTATAACCCTAAGCGGACAAGGTAAATTAATTGACACGAACCGCACTAATTATTTCGAATTGGCACAAACCAGCAATTAGGATTTGCGTAATTCGGGATAATTAGTGCGGTTCGTGTTGTTAATAGACTAATTATTTTATTTTTCATTTAAATATTATACGCATAAGTCTTCTTAATCTCCTTTAAAACAAAGGCGCTGTTCAATATACCAATATTATTAATTTTTGACAGCTTATACCGTATAAAATCATGGTATTCATCAATACTGCCTACGTTTATCTTTAATAAAAAATCTATCTGCCCGGCAATGTGGTAGCACTCCTGCACCTCGTCTAATTTTAATATCTCTTCCTCAAATTTATCTATGTATTCTTCATGATAACGCATAGATACCTGGCAGTAGCTGGTAAAGGGTTTGTTGATCATATTCTTGTTCAATACGGCAACATATTCCTTTATAAACCCCAGGTTTTCCAAACGTTTAATACGCTCATAAACAGGTGATATAGTGAGGTTTAGTTTTGAGGCAAGTTCCTTTGTAGTGACCTTGGCATTTTTCTGCAATTCGCGTAAAATGCTCTTGTCAATTTCGTCTATGGTGTCCATTGGGATAAAATTTTCTAATAATGCCTGCAAATATAGGTTGAATAAGACTTTTTTTATAAGAATATGGCTTTTGGCAGAAAAATTTATTAATACGGTTAACCATACAAAATAAAAATTCTTTATTGCTTAATTTTGACGGGGATAAAATTAAGCATGAAATTAAACGTAAATTACCAGGAACGGTTTGAAAACCGCCACATAGCGCCTGATGCCAAAGCCACAGCCGAAATGCTGAAAACATTGGGTGTAAACTCGTTAGATGAGTTGATAGAGCAAACCATTCCGGCGAAGATAAGATTGAAGCAGCCGCTGCAATTGCCTACAGCAAAAAGCGAATTTGACTACCTGAATACCTTGCGCCAAACCGCGTCAAAAAATAAGGTTTACAAAAGCTACATAGGCCAGGGTTATTACGATGTAATTGTACCCGGAGTAATACAGCGCAACATACTGGAAAACCCCGGATGGTACACCCAATACACACCGTACCAGGCCGAAATTGCGCAGGGCCGTTTACAGGCATTGCTCAACTTCCAGACAATGGTAATTGACCTGACCGGGATGGAAATAGCCAACGCTTCGTTATTAGACGAAGGCACCGCTGCTGCCGAGGCCATGTTTATGCAATACAGCCTGCGCAAAAATCAACATGCCAAAATATTCTTTGTATCGCAGGAAGTGTTCCCGCAAACCATCGACATACTAAAAACCCGCGCCCAACCTTACGGAATTGAATTGCTGATTGGCGACCACCAAACGGTTGAATTGACCGAAGATATGTTTGGCGCTATTATTCAATACCCAGCCGGTAACGGCCAGGTTTATGATTACAAAGGTTTTGCAGAAACAGCACACAAAAAGAACATTAAGTTGACAGTTGTTGCCGATATAATGAGCCTAATCCTGTTAAGCCCTCCGGGTGAGTGGGGCGCAGATGTGGTGGTTGGTTGCACCCAGCGCTTTGGCGTGCCAATGGGCTTTGGTGGTCCTCATGCAGCTTTTTTCGCGACTAAAGAAGAGTACAAACGCTCCATACCCGGTCGTATAATAGGTGTAACTATCGACAGCGCAGGCAATTATGCTTTGCGCATGGCACTGCAAACCCGCGAACAGCATATCCGCAGGGATAAGGCTACATCAAACATCTGTACCGCGCAGGCATTGCTGGCTATTATGGCCGGTATGTACACCGTTTATCATGGCCCGCAGGGTTTAAAAAAGATAGCGCAAAGGATACACGGTCTTGCGGTGTTGCTAAATAATGCCTTAATCCAATTAGGCTATAAGCAACTAAACACCGCGTTTTTTGACACGCTAAAGTTTGAATTGGGCGATTTGACCGGGGCTATCCATGCCGAAGCGTTGAACAATGAAATGAACCTGAACTATACAGGTTCGGCTACTACTATTTCGATCGATGAAACTACTTCGCCGGAAGATATTAAAACCATCATCCGTTTCTTTGCCAAAGTAAAGGGCAAAACAATTAACGATGTAAATTTTGATGAGCTGAAAGCTGATTTGCAAACTGTTGTTCCTGCTGGTCTGCAGCGCACATCTGAATATTTAACCCATCAGTTATTCAATTCGCATCATTCAGAACATGAAATGCTGCGTTATATCAAGTCGCTGGAGACCAAGGATCTTTCACTTTGCCATTCCATGATCGCCTTAGGCTCATGTACCATGAAACTAAACGCGACTACCGAAATGATACCCGTAACCTGGGCAGAGTTTAGCAAGATGCACCCATTTGCGCCTGCCGACCAAACCGGCGGCTATATGCAACTATTTTCTGAACTGAACGACTGGTTATCAGAAATTACCGGTTTCGCGGCCATGAGCTTGCAACCAAATGCAGGCGCACAGGGCGAATATGCCGGGTTAATGGTTATCCGCGCGTATCATCTGGATAGGGGGGATGCTCACCGTAATATCGCATTAATACCTTCATCAGCACACGGTACCAATCCTGCATCAGCAGCAATGGCCGGCATGAAGATCATCGTTGTAAAGTGCGATGATAACGGCAATATTGATGTTGTCGATTTGAAAGAAAAGGCCGAACAATATAAAAACGACCTTTCCTGCCTGATGGTAACTTACCCGTCAACTCACGGCGTATTTGAAGAGTCGATAATTGAAATTTGCAATATTATTCATGAAAACGGCGGCCAGGTTTATATGGACGGTGCCAACATGAATGCCCAGGTTGGCTTAACCAGTCCCGCCAATATTGGGGCCGATGTTTGCCACCTCAACCTGCATAAAACATTCTGCATCCCGCATGGTGGTGGCGGTCCCGGTATGGGCCCAATCGGTGTAGCCAAACATTTGGTGCCTTATTTGCCTGGTCATGCCGTGGTTGATATTGATAAGGGCAAGTCTATACACGCAGTATCATCTGCGCCGTGGGGATCGGCTTCTATCTTAATTATCTCGCATGCCTATATCGCCATGATGGGGCCTGATGGATTGACCAACGCTACCCGTTATGCTATTTTGAATGCAAATTATATCAAATCGCGTTTGGAAGCACATTACCCGGTATTATATACCGGAACCAATGACCGTTGTGCACACGAAATGATATTGGATTGCCGCGCATTCAAGAGTTTTGGCATTGAGGTAGTTGATATTGCCAAACGCTTAATGGATTATGGCTTCCATGCCCCGACTGTTTCTTTCCCGGTAGCCGGTACCATAATGGTTGAGCCTACCGAATCAGAACCAAAGCATGAACTGGACAGGTTCTGCGATGCGATGATCGCTATCCGCAAAGAAATTGAGGAAGTTGAAAAAGGCACATCAGATAAATTAAACAATCCGTTAAAAAATGCCCCGCATACCGTATCAGTAATTACCGGTAACGAATGGGAGCATCCGTATTCCCGTCAAAAAGCGGCTTTCCCGCTGCCTTATGTGGCTGCCTATAAATTCTGGCCATCTGTTGGCAGGGTGAATGATACGCATGGCGACAGGACACTGATATGCAGTTGCCCGCCGATAGGGGAGTATGAGTTTGAGGAAAGTGCGGTGGAGTAGTTCTGAGTCTTGAGTCCCAAGTCAAAAAGTCATTTAATTTGACTTAGGACTTTATACTCAAGACTTTGGACTTAAGACTTAAAGAAATTACTAATATTAAACCAGATAACATATGAATTTTCCATCCGAATTAAAATATACCAAGGATCACGAATGGATCCGTACAGAAGGTAGCGAAGCCTACATAGGCATTACCGAATTTGCACAGCAGGAACTGGGCGATATTGTATATATCGACATTAACTCTGTTGGTAAGGAAATAGCTGCCGAAGAAGTTTTTGGAACGGTTGAGGCCGTAAAGACCGTATCCGACCTGTTTATGCCGGTTGCAGCTACCATTTTGGAAGTCAATAAAAAATTAGACAGTCAGCCGGAATTGGTAAACTCTGATCCTTATGGTGACGGATGGATAATAAAGGTATCTTTGAGTGATGCAGCGGCTGTTGATGGTTTATTGTCAAGCGAGGCTTATGCAAGTATTGTTGGGCATTAATAAACCGAATTGTCATTGCGAGGAGCAGCAAAGGGAAGTGCGCGGGGGCGACGTGGCAATCTCCTCGCTATGCATAGTTCGCGATTGCCACGCTATCGCTCGCAATGACAAATTTTTTAATTTCCGTTGCCTGTGTCCTCACAGGCAACTGTAAACATAGCAGATAGCTGCCTGTGAGGACACAGACAGCGGATAAGAACTATATAATTGACCTTAATGAAGAATACCGCTTTAACCCATAAACATATCGCGCTTGGCGCAAAAATGGTGCCTTTTGCCGGGTATAATATGCCCGTGCAATACGCTGGCATAAATGCAGAACATGAAACTGTTCGCAAAGCAGTTGGCGTATTTGATGTAAGCCACATGGGCGAGTTTATATTAAAAGGCGACAACGCGCTCGGGCTAATACAAAAGGTAACCAGCAACGATGCTGCAAAACTGCATGATGGCAAGGTGCAATATTCATGCCTGCCCAATGAAGATGGCGG
>Ga0302309_10001280_pt1 | contig 23461 bp, 28 predicted proteins | sample III_Palsa_N1_1_FD_200453 | JGI IMG/M metagenome (GOLD analysis project Ga0302309, IMG submission 200453) | Peat permafrost microbial communities from Stordalen Mire near Abisko, Sweden - III_Palsa_N1_1 | ecosystem: Environmental > Terrestrial > Soil > Palsa > Peat permafrost | place: Sweden... | reverse complement strand
ACCGACGTGACCCTGGTGACCTGGGGCGCGCAGGTGAAGGAAGCGCTGGAAGCTGCCGATGAACTCGCTGCGCAAGGCATCAGCGCCGAAGTGATCGACGTCGCCACGTTGACCCCGCTGGACTTCGACACGATTGCTGAATCCGTACAGAAAACGGGCCGCTGCGTGATCGTGCATGAAGCACCGAAGACGGCTGGCTTCGGCGCCGAGATCGCCGCTCGCCTGGCCGAGGAGTGCATGTACGACCTGCTCGCGCCGGTCGAGCGCGTCACCGGTTTCGACACGCACATCCCGCTGTTCCGCCTGGAAATGAAATACATGCCGAGCGTGGAGCGCGTCGTCGACGCCGCCAAGCGCACCCTGGCCGCCAGCTAACCTTCAACGGACCCGATCCCATGGCTGATATCAAGACGTTCTACCTGCCCGACCTTGGCGAAGGCCTGCCCGACGCCACCATCGTCGAGTGGCACGTGAAGGTTGGCGACAGCATCAAGCTCGACGCGCCGCTGTGCTCGATGGAGACCGCCAAGGCGGTCGTCGACGTGCCCTCGCCGTACACCGGTAAAGTGACCAAGTTGCACGGCGCCACTGGCGACATCATCGAGACCGGCTCCGCGCTGGCCGAGTTCGAACCGGATGCGAATGCCAAGCAGCGCGCCGAATCGCAGGATACAGGCCACCAGCATGGCCCGAAGAAAAGTGTCGGCAGCCCGGCCGCGGACGACAGTCACAAGGTGGTCGCTTCGGATGAAGGTGGCGAAGTCGAAGAGACTGTCGCGGCGCGCGAGGACGAAGGCACCGTGGTCGGCGCGATGGTCAGCGGCAGTCATGTGCACGTCGAACAGGCCGCCAGCATCGGCGGCGTGAAGGCCGTGCCTGCCGTACGCGCGCTGGCGAAGAAGCTCAAGGTCGACCTGACCCGCGTGCATCCGAGTGGCGCCGATGGCGTGGTGACCATGAAGGACGTCAAGGACGCCGCCGCCAACGGTTCGGCCGCGCTCGGGGCCGCTCCGGCGCGTGGCGTGCCCGCCTCCGCCGGCCGTCATCTGGCGCCCGAGCTGCCGCAGCCTGGCCATGCTCCACAAGAGCAGGCGCGCACCACCACTTCGCTCGCTGGCAAGCCGGTGCGTACTGCGCCGCCATCGCAGCAGGCCAGTGGCCAACCGGAACAGTTGAAAGGTGTACGTCGCAACATGGCCCGCGTGATGGCCGACGCCCACGCCCAGGTCGTGCCGACCACCCTGGTCGACGACGCCGACCTGCACGCCTGGATCGGCAAGCAGGACATCACCGCCCGCCTGATCCGCGCGATCGTGTTTGCCTGCAAGACAGTGCCGGGCTTGAACGCCTGGTTCGACGGCAAGAACCTCACTCGCACCCTGCATCCGCATGTCGACATCGGCATCGCGGTGGATACCGACGACGGCCTGTTCGTGCCGGCGCTGCGCAACGCCGACGTGCTCGACGGCGCCGGCATCCGCGCCGCGATCAAGCGCCTGCGTATGCAGGTCGAGGATCGTTCGATCCCGGCGTCGGAGCTGTCCGGCTACACCATCAGCCTGTCCAACTTCGGCATGTTCGCCGGTAGGTACGCGACCCCAGTCGTGGTGCCGCCGACCGTCGCCATCGTCGGCGCCGGCAAGCTCAGCCACGACGTGGTCGCCGTGATCGGCGGCATCGAAGTACATCGCCGCATGCCGCTGTCGCTGACCTTCGACCACCGCGCCGCCACCGGCGGTGAAGCTGCGCGCTTCCTCAAGGCGATGCTTGACGATCTGGCGCTGCCGAACTGAACCGAGTTGTCATGCATCAACAAACAGGGCGCCTTCGGGCGCCCTGTTTGTTTTCAGTCGCAGCTCAGTAGTCGCGCACGTCCAGCAGCATGAAACAACGGGCGCTGTAGTCGCGCACGCTCAGCGGCCACGCGACGGAATCGAGCGCAAGCGTTCCCGCGGTCCAGGGTTCGTTGTCCAGCAGCGCTTCGCAACGCGCATTGCCGTCCGTCCCGTGCTGGTGCACCAGCCGTAGCCAATGCAGCTCCGGTGCCAGCACTTCACGCTTCAATGCAGCCTCGATGGCTTCCAGCGCCTCCGATGAAATGGCCGCGATGCTTTCGTCGGCACCACGCAACGTGAACGGGCCGATGAATACGTCCCACGTGCGTACGCCGATCTCCCATGCGGCGATCCGCATCTTGCGGTCGTCGGTGACGTACCAGCAGGCGGCCAGCAGCAGATGGAAGGCATTCTGCTCGAACGTATGCAAGGCATCGCGACAACCGGCATCACCGTTGCCGATACCGGCGAAACTCTCCTCAATGCGGCGCTCCTCGCTCAGCACCACGTCGACATCGAGGCGACCCGGCTCACCCGCACTGCCCTCATGCCACTCGGCACGAATCGCGGGGAAATCGTCATCGGTGACTAGCCAGCCATCCTCGTCTGCTTCGAGCTCGACATCGTGCCGCTCGAACAATCGCAACAGGTATTTCTGCAGCGCTGCACTATCCATTGTCACTCCGGTTGTCTGCGTTGACCGTTGCTGGAAGCTCACGCCAGGTCAGGTACATGCGCAGGTCGAATTCTCGCTGGTGGTAATCCGGCAACATGTACGTGCACAGCTGGTAGAACGCCTTGTTGTGATCCTGTTCTTTCAGATGCGCCAGTTCGTGCGCCACGATCATCTGCAGGAATTCCGGTGCGGCGGCCTTGAAAAGTGCGGCCACACGGATTTCCTTCTTCGCCTTGAGCTTGCTGCCCTGCACGCGCGAGATCGCGGTATGCAGACCCAGCGCGCGCTGCACCACGTCGAGCTTGCTGTCGTAGAGCACCTTGTCGATGCCCGGCGCGTTTTTAAGGTATTGCTGCTTCAGATCCATCGTGTAGGTGTAGAGCGCCTTGTCGCTCTGTACCGCATGGCGATCCGGATAGTGCTTGGCCAGATGCTCGCCAAGGCGCTGCTGCGCGATCAACTGACGCACCTTGTCCTGCAAGGCAACGGGGTACGCCTGGAGGTATTTGAGCGGCATCATGGATGGCATTCTCGCACCCCATCGAGTTCACGCGTGATGGTGGCATCGCCACAACCGTGCCCACAGGTCGACGCATTCAAAGGAACTGGCAGCAGCCGACAGCCATCAGAATCAGCTGCGCCGCCCCCAGCAGGCATGACGCAGCAGCATCGCCAGCACCAGCACCACGGTAAACGCACCGTAGCCATACAACGCGGGCAGCACCTGTTGCCAGATGCCGCCACTGGCGCGACCAAACTGGTCGACCACCGGCAGTTTGACCAAATCGAAACCGAGCAAGGCACTCTGCACCGCCGTGATCGCTGCCAGCAGCAACACCACAAAATCGAAAACACGCCGACTTGAGGTCCGCGGCAGGCTCTTCGGATAGGCCCAGTAGGCCCAGCACAGGATCAGCAACCACGGCGCAAGCAGCAGGATGGCCAGGTAACGCATCGATCAATCACTCCGTCGGTTTGAACCGCCGCGCATCAATCCTGCGCAGCGAGCCGATCCAGCGCTTCGCGCAGCCTCAGCAGGGCTTCGTCACGTGACTGCTCATCGCGGTAGCCGGGTGTGCTGGCGACCTGCTCGCCATCCAGCTCCAAGGTCATGCCCTGCGGCTGGATCTGCAGCACGGTACCGGCCGCACCCAGCGTCTTGAGGCGCTTCTGCAGCGCGCCAGCCGCCTTCGGATCGGCGAACGAGATCGACAGCAGCAACTCCTCGCCTTCCGCGGAGAACAGGCGAAAACGGAAGTTACCATCGGCATCGCGGAAACTGGCGAAGCGCGGCATTTTGTCCTGCTTCGTGACCGTCTTCGGCGAGGCCGTGATGGCCGCCGACGTACTGGCCGAACGCAGCCCCAGCGCATCGCGCAAGGCGGCGATCTTGGGCGTGGCGATCGCACGCGCCTTCTGCGCACCCTGCTGCAGGATCGTCTCGATCGCTGCCGGATCAGCCATGAACACCTCGTAGCGCTCACGCATCGGCGCCACATCGGTCTCGATGCGTTCGTACAGCACCTGTTTCGCATCGCCCCAGCCGAGGCCATCCAGCAGGGCCTGATGGAATGCCGCCGTCTCGGCCTCACTGGCAAACGCACGGAAGATGGTGAACAGCGCAGAGCTGTCCGGGTCCTTCGGGTCACCAGGCAGGCGCGAATCGGTGACGATGCGCATGATCGCCTCGCGCAGTTGCTTCTTGCCACCAGCGAACAATGGAATCGTGTTGTCGTAGCTCTTGGACATCTTGCGGCCGTCCAGGCCCGGCAGGGTAGCCACCTGCTCCTCGATCAGCGCTTCAGGCAACACGAAAAACTCTCGACCATGGATATGGTTGAAACGCTGACCGAGGTCGCGTGCCATCTCGATATGCTGGATCTGGTCGCGCCCCACCGGCACCTTGTGCGCGTCGAAGGCAAGGATATCGGCCGCCATCAGCACCGGATACATGTACAGGCCGGCGGTGATGCCCGCATCGGCGTCCTCGCCCGTCTCCGTATTCCGATCCACCGCCGCCTTGTAGGCGTGCGCACGGTTCAGCATGCCTTTGGCGGCGACGCAGGTGAGGAACCAGGTCAACTCGGGAATTTCTGGGATGTCCGACTGGCGATAGAACGTGACCCGCTGCGGATCGAGGCCGGCGGCGAGCCAGGTCGCGGCGATCTCCAGGCGCGAGCGCTCGATCCGCGCTGCATCGTCACTCTTGATCAGCGCGTGATAGTCGGCCATGAAGTAGAACGCATCGACGTCAGCGCGCCGGCTGGCTTCGACGGCCGGGCGGATCGCACCCACGTAATTGCCCAGGTGCGGGGTACCGGTGGTGGTGATGCCGGTGAGGACTCGAGTCTGCATTAGGGTTCGCTTGTGATGTCTTCGGGCAGCGCAATCAGCGCAGCAGCGTGGATTTGCCAAACAGCGATTCGACCAGGTCCACCGCCAGCTTGGCGGTCTGGTTGCGCTTGTCGTACGCCGGGTTCAGCTCGACGATGTCCAGCGATGCCATGCAACCGGTGTCGGCGATCATCTCCATGCACAGCTGCGCCTCGCGGTAATCCGGACCACCACGCACGGTGGTGCCGACGCCAGGTGCAATGCTGGGATCGAGGAAATCCACGTCGAAGCTCACGTGCAGATGGGTATTTCCATCGACGCCGGCCAACGCCTCTTCCATGACGCCCTTCATGCCAATCTCGTCGATGCGGCGCATGTCGAACACACTCATGCGCGCCTCGCGCACCAGTTGCTTTTCGCCTTCGTCGACCGAGCGGATGCCGATATAGCGGAAAACGTCAGGCGTGGTTGCCGGCGTATTGCCAGTGAGACCGGTGAGCTCGGCCGGCCCGGTGCCGCACAGGCAGGCCACCGGCATGCCATGGATGTTGCCCGACGGTGTGGCCTGCGCGGTATTGAAATCGGTATGCGCATCCAGCCACAGCACGCGCAGTTGCTTGCCTTCGTCGTGGCAATGGCGCGCCACGGCCGAAATCGAACCAATCGCCAGGCAATGATCCCCGCCCAGCATGATCGGCAGGCGACCTGCCTGAAGCTCCTGGTGTACAGCCGTATAGACGGCCGTATTCCAGGCCACCACCTCGTCCAGATGACGGTAACCGTGCGTGGGCGGCTGCCATGGATTGAGCGGCCCCTGCAGGTTGCCGCGGTCGATCACCTGTAGCCCACGGCGTTCCAGCCTGGCCGCCAGGTTGGCTACCCGCAGTGCTTCCGGCCCCATCGCGGCACCGCGATGTCCGGCGCCGATGTCGGTCGGCACACCAATCAGTGAAACGATCCGCTTGTTCATGAGCTTTCTACCTGCGTGTGGCATCTGATCGGCGCAGGCCAGAGCCATCGCGCATCACCAGCGTCGGTGTAGCGGCAGCGACCCGCGAAACACGGCTTCGCGCCGTTACTTCCGGGTGTACTGCCGCCGCCCCCGTGAAAAGGTGCTCGCAACATGCCTCATGTGCGAACCCGCCGAAGTTTACCGGAACGGGATCACCCACGCCGTGCGGGCCGTGCCAGGGCCGTCCTGCATGTCGGACGTCAAGCATGCGAGCACGACGAACCCCCGTTCGGCACCAACAGTACATGCAGGAATACTGCGACGGCATGCCACAGCCCCGACAGGAGGCCGCCTACCGGATCGCGCCAGCCAGTCGACCCATCATCGAATCGCGGACAAGCAGCGCAGCGTATTTCAGCAGCATGATTCAGCCGGATTCAATCTGGCGACTTCGCGCCAACTCATCCTCACGGCGCGATCGCGCCCCGGGATACCAAGACACTAACTCGTCGCAGATAGCCACGCCTTCTGGCCGCGTATCCCGTACGACCTTCCCCATCCGCATCCCTGCAAACAACGCCACAGCACGCCGGAAGGCGGAGTGCGCAATAAACGTTTGCATGCCATTGATCCCCGGCTGCCCCTGTGCAACCGCCGACCGAGCATAGCAAGTTCTTACGTTACGTGCGTCACCTCATTTCCCATAGGAAATCGCCGATGCGGACGCTGCAGATACCGCGCCTTTCGCTCTAGCGATAGCAATACAGACTCTCTGCCTGCGGATCCGGCACATGGCCGTATTTCGCCAGAATGACCGGATCCGAATACTCGCCACGGTCCGTGTCTGCGGCCTGCGCATACACCAGTACGCCTTCGCACTCCCTGGCAAGCTGCTCGCCGCGGCGACGCGCAAACTCCTCCATGCCATGAAGCACCGGCTTCTCGGGCAAGACCGCTCCATCCACTTCGTGAAAGCTCTGCACCACGTAGAGTGTTTCCATGATCTGCCCTCGTGTCTTATCCGCATAACCCCCGCACAAGCCTGCAGATGTGTAAGTACACGATTCGCGACGAAGCCGTTAAGTGTTTGTCGAGTGTTCAGCCAAAACGGCCCAAAGCTTGATAGCCCGTCACATGCCCTTTTCAGTCCGTCGGGTCTCATCGGTTTCCAGCTATCAACGGAGAGGATCGACATGACCACACAACACGTTTGCCAGGTGCTCGGCAGTGCATTGCTTCTGAGTCTGGCTTGCGCAGCGATGGCCCAGTCCGACGGGTCGGTAGATGCAAAGAGTTCGACCAACGCCACGGACAGCACGTTCATGCAGCATGCCGCCGCCGATGGTCTGGCTGAAGTGCAATTGGGCCAGATGGCGCTGGAAAAGTCTTCCGATGCGCAAGTCAAGCAGCTCGCGCAGGGCATCGTCGATGACCACACCAAGGCCAACGACCAGCTGAAAGCACTGGCCCAGAGCAAACAGGTGACGCTCCCCACCGCGCCCACCTCAGACGCACTGAAAGAGAGCAAGGATCTGCAAGCGAAGAACGGCGATGCCTTTGATCAGGCGTGGTTGAAGGACATGGTCAAGGACCACCAGGCCGCCGTGAAAATGTTCACTCAGGAAAACAAGCAGACGAAAGACCCGGATGTGCATCAGTTCGCGCAGACCACGCTGCCAACATTGAATACCCATCTACAGATGGCCAAGAAACTGGCGGCCATACCCGATGCGCGCGACAAGGCAATGGACCAAGCCACCAAATCGATGGCAGGCAATCCGATGAGCAGCATGCCCACAACCGCCGCGCCAACGGCCACACCACCAGCCAGCGATGCGCCATCGCCAGCCATCAAGCATTGACCATGCATGATGTCCCAGACGGCTGATCAACTTGGTCCGGACCGACGGAGTTGGGGACTGGCTGTCGAATCAATCGGAAATTTTCAAAACAAAAAAGGGCCCGCATCACTGCGGGCCCTTCGCTGTAACTGGTGCGGCACCCGGCATCACATATCGCCTTGAAAGTACTCATCTCATGCCACTTCGTCATTGGTAGCCAAACACGCTACCGTCAAAGTTACCGCCGAGCTAGGAACGCTGCCGGCTCCCAGCTAGCGAAATTGTACGAAAGACTTAAGGTGTGGTGGGCTCGCCAACCCCAAATCACGACCATAAGCCTTTCTAAAACGGATGAGGGGGAGTGAAAGTCTCATCCGTATCCCTTCTCTAAGAGGCTAACTAGGTCGTGCTTGCAATCGGCACAATTGGTAAGATATTCTTACCAAACGTAAGGGTCATCATGGAGGCAAAATGAACGCCGATTTTGTTAAAGCCAAACTCATCGAAGTCCTCGAAAATATCCAAGCTGTGAGCGGAGAGGTATGCCCCCCGATCGCTGGTGGAATGAAGCCAGTAGACGAGCTCCCCAAGTTTGATAGCAAGATTTGGCCAGTTGCCATCGGAATGCTCGCAGCTGGACTGGGGATCACAATCGCTGATGATGTGAACATTTTCCGTCGCGATAAAACCAGCAGTGCTTTAACCATTGATGAGAGTGTAGCCATCGTAGTGGCACTGGCCGATGCGCAATCACCTTCGTCTTCCGCTCAGGTAGCGACTGCATCATGAACGCACAGCAAGACAAACGAACTGTAGTGGCCTTGCGCCTTCGAGAGGCACGGAAGATGGCCGGTCTATCGCAGGGTCAAGTTGCAAAACTACTTGGGCTGCACCGGCCAACCGTCTCGGAAATCGAGGGTGGAAATCGCCGTGTATCTGCCGAAGAGCTTTCGAAGTTCGCAGAGACATACGATGTGACGGTGTCATGGCTGCTGGCAGAAACGGTGGATCAGCTCCAGACGGATGATCCTAGACTTCAACTAGCCGCGCGCGAATTAGGCAAGCTCAAACCCGAAGATCTCGATCGCCTGCTGCGCTTGCTGGCTTCAATGCGCAGTTCAGATGTGGATGTTGGAGAGAAATCCAAATGAGTGCCCGTCCCATGACATATGTCGCTGCCAGCCCTCAAAAGGCATTGGTCATGAAAGGTATGCAAGCGGCAATCGCTGCTCGCACGAAAGCAGGCATGGATCAAAAAAGTCCTGTTTGCATTTATGGCCTATGCGAAGCGCATCAGGTCACAGTGCGATTCAACGATATCAACATGGAAGGCATGTATGACCGTGAACCAAAGCCTCGGATACACATATCCACGTTGAGGCCACCTGCTCGGCGAAATTTTACTTGTGCACATGAACTTGGACATCATGTTTTTGGGCACGGCTCGACCATTGACGAACTTCGAGATGACCATTCCAAGGCTATTGATCGTCACCCAGATGAAGTACTTGCCGATGCGTTTGCCGCATTCGTTCTAATGCCAACCCTCGGGTTGCGCGAGGCATTCAATCGGAGAGATCTTGACCCAAACCGAGCCTCTGCAGTGGATCTATACGCTATTGCTTGTAACTTCGGAGTTGGGCAGGCAACGCTTGTGAACCATCTCGCCTATGGCATTGGGATGATTCATCTATCCCGACGAGATGTGCTCGGACGAATCACACCGAAAATGATTCGAACGGAACTCATGAGCGAAATTGTTCAAGAGCATCTGATCTTTGCAGACAGGCATTGGAACTCGCCTACCCTCGATTGTGAGGAAGGCTCCCTCCTCCTTTTACCCACTGGGGTAGTGGTCGATACAAAATTTCTGATGCCTCATTGTGACGTAACCAACGGGAGGATATTCCGAGCGATGAAGTCGGGAATTACGCGAGTTGTCATTCCTAATACGCCTTGGGCCACCTATGCGCGGATAGCTCCTCGACAGTACGTAGGACTCGCACGTTATCGACACTTGGAGGAATCGGCAGATGACTAAGCGAAATGATCCTACAGTAGGTCCAGTGCTCATCGACGAAAACGACCTATCCAAAGCTTGGGCTCGTGCTGTTCTACACGTAGTCGATCATGTTGGGCTGGAAATTTCGCCGTTAGTATTGAGCGTTACTGGTTTCGATGCTGAAGGAGCCCCTGCCGAGAGCTCTCTTGTAAGAGAGACTCTTGACTCGCTGCTGCTACAGAAGGGCTTGCGAAATGTTGAGGATGTGGCGTTTACCATTTTTCCTCAGCCGCTCTGGAAAATTGCGCGCGGAGATCGTTCTCTTCTGTTTAAGTTGTACATAGACGCATTCCCTCGCTATCAAGCAATGAATCGAAGAGACAACAAGCGCGGCCTTTATTTTGAGCGCTTGGTTAGCTATGGACGAGGACCATGCGACGGCAACCAACTTGAATGGATTCTGTCTCAATTCAACGGTCGTGAAGGTGTTCGGCGATCCATGTTTCAGGCGAGTGTGTTTGATCCAGGTCGCGATCACGTTGCCGATGCTCAGCTCCAGTTCCCTTGCATGCAACACATCAGCTTCGAGCCAACAGACCAAGGGTTAGTTGTCACAGCGTTTTACGCCACGCAGCAACTCTTCGTGAAGGCCTATGGGAACTATCTAGGCATCGCGCGTCTTGGTGCATTCATGGCACACGAAATGGGTATGCGCCTTTCGCGAATGAATGTAGTCATCGGCGTCGCGAAATTCGAGCGAATTTCCAAGACGGATAGTGAGTTGCAGCCTTTGCTCAACGCAGCTCGTGCCTGCATATCAAGCGAGTCAAATATTGTTCCTATGACGCACACGAGTGCCGCTGTCGTCGGGGCCAAAGCGTGACACGCAGACTGAACAAAGAAGCCATCCCCGTGAAGTCTGCGAACACGACTGACACAAAATTGTTGGAGGTGAGGAAGCAGCACCTGTCGCCGGTAACAGTCACGGCTGTCTTCGACAGCTATTGGAATTTTGCATGCGAGAGGCAAAACGTCTTCTTTCGCCGTCTCAATGACCAGCCCGGTCCGTGGTCTACAGATCCCATAATCGCGCAGCACAAGTTCACAAATGCGTATCGCGCTTCGGACAGGGTGAGTCAATTTCTCATTCGTGATGTCATCTATCGAGATGATCTTCCGAGCTCCGCAGAAGAAGTGCTATTCCGTACCCTGCTGTTTAAATTATTCAACAAGATCGAGACTTGGAAGTTGTTGGAGCATTCTCTGGGCGAGGTGACCTACAAGGAGTACAGCTTCGATCGTTATGATCGTGTGCTAAGCCAAGCCATGCGCTCCGGAGGTCGTATCTACTCGGCCGCATACATCATGCCTCCGGGTGGTGGAGCGTTTGGGCACACAGCGAAACATCAGAATCATCTCCGACTACTAGAGCGGATGATGGCGGATGGGCTAGCAAGGAAGCTGGCAAAAACACAAAAGATGCAGACAGCCTTCGAATTGCTGAAAAGTTACCCGACCATCGGTGATTTCCTCGCGTATCAATTTGTCACCGATATCAACTATAGCGAGGTAACGGATTTCTCCGAGATGGATTTCGTTGTGCCCGGACCGGGTGCCCGTGATGGTCTACGTAAATGCTTCTCAAACGGAGCGGGGCTTAACGAAGCAGAGCTGATTCGTCTGATGGTCGACAACCAAGAACAAGAGTTCAGTCGGCTTGGCATTGAGTTCCATTCACTTTGGGGGCGCAGGCTTCAGCTCATCGACTGCCAGAATCTCTTTTGCGAAGTGGACAAGTACGCACGTGTTGCTCACCCCGATATTGCAGGGATTTCAGGGCGATCACGAATCAAGCAAAAATTTGCACCGACTGGCCCCCTCCTATCGCCATGGTATCCGCCTAAATGGGGTATCAATCAAAAAGTTGAAGCAAGCTTGAACCGCCTCCAAGGCGGAAATTCTGATGCTAAGAAGACAATGAAAGTTGGTGCCGGATGCACTCATCTCTAACCACGGAGAGCTAACGATGGACTTGGATGCCTATCAACAAGAAGCACAGAAAACCGATCGAGTTCCGAGCCGAGTCGAAACCAAAATTGGCGTGGATCTTGTTGTTCCTCTTCTTGGGCTTGCTGGAGAGGTAGGTGAGCTTCTTAGTGAATATAAGAAACATCTGCGAGACGGCGACTCACACCAGCTCTTCAAAGATCGTGTGGCTGAAGAGCTTGGTGATTTGCTTTGGTACGTTGCCAACTTCGCGGCGAAATTTGACTTAAGCCTTGAAGACATTGCTGCAAATAATCTTAAAAAGACGCAAGGACGCTGGGGTGAGCAGGATACCTCGCGGATCAATTTCGACGATGGCTATGGTGAGCAAGAGCAATTGCCGCGAAAGTTTGAATGTGAACTTCGAGAGGCTGTCGTCGATGAGAGCATTAAAATTCGCGTCTGGGTGAACGGTGAAAAGGTTGGTGACGACCTTACCGATAACGCAAACGACCCTGATGGGTACCGGTTTCACGATGTGTTCCACCTTGCGTACCTTGCTGTGCTCGGGTGGTCTCCGGTCATGCGGAAATTGTTGAAAAGGAAGCGTAGAAGCAATCGGAAGGTTGACGAGGTTGAGGACGGTGGGCGGGCCCAAGTCATTGACGAAGGCATAGCAGCGCTCGTATTTGATTACGCTAAAGAGCACCGTTGGCTAGAAGGCGTGACTGATCTTGACTATCAGCTGCTTCGTACCATCAAAGGTATAACTTCGCTGCTGGAGGTAAGAGAACGGTCAATGGGTGATTGGCAGCGGGCAATCCTCATCGGCTTCGAAGTCTGGCGGCAGGTGCTTGCGAATGGCGGAGGAAGGTTGCTGGTGGATCTCGATGCACGAGACCTCAAATACCTCGGTGCGTCAGATGAGGCCAAGAAAGACGGCTCGTCAGAAAATTTGTTGCGCGAGGTAATTTGACGTGCATGGCCTCAACATTTCGGCTAGTTGTGGGCTAGCTGTTGCTCATGGTGTCGACCTCGTGGATCTTTCCGATTTTTCGCGACTTTTAACCGAACCAGCGAGCATTTTTTTAGATCGGCATTTCACTGACCAAGAGCGTCGCACTGCTGGTGTTGGCGTCAATCAGGCTTCGAGGCTTGCGGGGCGTTTCGCAGTTAAGGAAGCTGTGATGAAAGCTCTCGGTACTGGGTGGGGAGAAGGAATTTCATTCACGGATGTCGAGGTGATAAACCTTGAAACAGGGGCTCCAACGATAGTTCTTCATCGCAAACTCGCCACAATTCAAGAGGAGGCTGGCATCTCCAATTGGCTTGTAAGCACCAGCCATACAGCATCCATCGCGATGGCGAGCGTTATCGGCCTTGCAGCCTCTGGGCATCAATAGGTTTGTTTGCGCCTGCTAAAGCAGGAGCGTCAGCAAGCCCGACGAAGAATCAATTCAAGAGCCCTTGAACCTTTGCCTTTATCTTGGAAATACGCCTCGATATTGCGGCGTGACCAGCAAGTCCCGCCTCACGCGAGATTTCCGTTGCCGTCTTACCCATTCGGAGAGCAACGACTAGCTTGCGCTCCCGTGTGTCAAGAACTGCCATAACATCTCTGAACAGAGCGTGTTCGTACCCTTCATTATCTCCCGAACTCCACACGGGCGCGTCGTCAAGGGTCTCCACCATTTCGACCTTGATCTTTGAACGCTTTGAGTAAAACGATCTCTCAAAGTCTTCTTTGACCCACGAGTAGCGATTCGAAAAGTCATCGTGTGTTCTGTGACCATGCATGACTTCTAGAACCGGGGCGAGAGAGTCCATGCTACCTAGGCCATTGATGGCGCCTTGTAAGATACCCTCGCGTTCCTCTGCTGAGTCTACGTTCCACAAAGTGCCTCCCATCAAAGGCCGACGAACAACAAAGTTATTGCGCTCCTCTTCCCCTATCTGGGCAAATAGCTTGCGCGACAATTCTGGCAAGGGTTCCCAACCATCCTTACCTGAGTCTTCGCATTCATCGAACATCGTCTCTCTAAGCTCAATCGCCACACGATAGATTCGATGCATCCAAAATTTTGCATCGCCCGCTAACAGTCGCAACGATGAGTTAGGCGAGAAGGCGTACGGATCGAGCCGAGCTGCGGGCGACAATTTTTTCCAGATATAAGATTCGAATGCTGAACGAACTACGCCGGTGAAACTCTTCGGAAGGCTCTGCAAACCTACCGTACTCAGGCCGAAATTCGCATTCAGCCGCTTGATTCCTGCCTTGTCCAAGACTTCATCGGGAAGTAATGAAGCCAACATGATGTCCAGTTGGCTGACGCCATTTGCGGTCCGAGGAGCAATGACCAAGTTGGGATTTGCCTTGCACTCGATCGCTGGAAGTAGCGGCTTCAGGTGTTCCATTGCGTCACCAGAGCGCAAGAACCCGCCCGATTGCGTCTGGTTCCACTCATGGATTGCATAGAGAGCTTCGAATTTGCCATTGACCAACCCGTCCGGATCTTTGACGAAAGCAAGCTCAAGCGGCCCATGACTCCAGCGATCTACTTGCTGAATTTCGACCTGATTAAAAAAAGCGTTGGACATAACTTTCATGCGATAGCTCTCTGATTGGTGTCCCTACCTATCTACCGGCATAACTGAATCCGATTGTGACTTTCACAGCTCATCTCATGCCGGTCTATACGCGTATCGGAATGTATACCTTCCGGAACCATCGAAAAGGTCTATCAAAAGTTTTATCAATAGCCTATAATCATAATCTCTAAGGAGATATGATAATGGGTGAGATCGTCGGGTACGGTCGAGTGAGCAGCCAAGGTCAGTCGCTTGCTGTTCAAGATGAGAAGCTCAAGGCCTTCGGGTGCACTCGGATTTATGCCGAGAAGAAGTCTGGAAGGCAGCAGGACAATCGGCCCCAGTTTCAGGCTTGCCTAGAATTCCTTCGCGATGGTGACATGTTGGTCATCACCCGGCTCGACCGCATGGCTCGAAGTGTTTTGGATCTCGCCAAGATTTCCGACGTACTCAGGCGTAAGGGCGTGACCCTGAAGGTGCTGGATCAGTCGATCGACACCGCCACGTCGGAAGGCAAGCTGATGTTCTCTTTGCTTGGTGCCTTCGCCGAGTTTGAGTGTGACATTCGTAGTGAGAGACAGGCTGACGGCATCGCCAAAGCTAAGGCCTTGGGGGTGAAGTTTGGTCGAAAGAGGGCTTTGACCGCTGAACAAGTCAAACGTATCTATGTCCTTCGCGATGAAGAGAAACTATCTGTTCCAGATATCGCCAAGCGGTTCAACTGTGGCGTCGCTACGATCTATAGGAATCTTGTCAGCGCTGCATCTGAACCATAGGCAGCAGGCAAGCTATCCACAGTACTAAGTATGCTTTTCACCCCAAGCGGTCGTTCTGATCGCAATGGGTTGGCATATTTGGCAGCACCATCACCGATAGAATGGGCTTAGGAACCAATCAGGGGGATTGATGAAGAAGCTTTTTTCACTAAGTTGGGGCAAACCGCAGACTCAAGTGAACCCGGTGGAGGAGTCGCAACCGCTGGATGGAGATTTGCTTTCGCGAATCAATAGCTATGCAGAGTCGGTGCTCAAAACGCTGCAAGCCGCCATGCCAAACGCAGGTTATGACGAAGCAGCTATCAAGCGGCTATCGCAAGATCTAACTGCGAACAGGTCACGCTATACGGCAGAGCAACGCGTACAGATTGCAAACATGTACGGTGCATTTCTCGGCAAGTCGATAATGACCGCGTACCCGAAAACACCAGCGCAGTGGGTTCGATGGAAGGGGGACATTGGCTTGGAATTTCAGACAAGCCCACGTGGACAGCGGAAGGTCTCATTCCCGATCACCCGAGTGTTTAAGCACATCGAAAGCGGTGACGCGGATTCGATACACAGTTTCTTTCTAGCCATCCCCGAGTTCGTCGCATCTTCGCCGTAAAAATGCCATGCATAGGACGTCATTGCTTGAGTGACCAAACTTTCGTAAGTCATAACGTACTTGAGACGAGTTTGTTGAGCGCTCAGAGCGGGCAGCTTGAGGTTGGTGTGTTTCTCAACATGCTCATGGACTCGCAAGTTTTCATTTTGCTAGACAAGGAGGTCGTCGGCACGACGTGGGATAACTCAGTCACACCTTTGATTCTTACGAATAAGGCAGGCACCGCTGTGATGGCGATGTTTTCTGCACCCGAGCGGTCCACCCCTTGGAGCAGTCGAAATCCTACGTACGGATACGGTCTGCTTGTGGCCTTCGAATGGATCATCAAAGGACTTGGCAGCGGTATGGGTGTTGTGCTCAACCCGGGTCATCCCGTAGGACTGGAAATTACACCCGATGAAATTGACCGCCTGCGCGGACGGCGATGACCCTAAGTCAACAGTGATTGCATCCGGTTGCGGTAGACATATGATCCGATGCATATGATCACATTTCGTATTGAGCATGCAACGAAGCGTTAGCTCTGATCTAGAAAGGGGAATCTGATGAAGGTGCTATGTGCGCTTCTTGGCGGCTTTCTATTGGCTGCTTCAACAACTGTCGATGCTGGAGACTTGCAAAAGGGAGGACTTGCCTATGCGCGTGGTGATTACACGAGTGCGATCGCAGAGTTCAGACCACTCGCTGACGGAGGAGATCCTGTAGCTCAATACAAGCTCGGAGTCATGTACGCCTGCGGTCTAGGCGTTCAGGAGGACGATGCTCAAGCAGCGCTTTGGTATAAAAAAGCTGCTGAGAAAGGGTATGTCGATGCGCAGTACATGCTTGGGCAGATTTACAGCAAAGGGAAAGGTGCTCAGAAAAATGATGCAAGCGCCATAGCTTGGTACAGCAAAGCTGCAGAACAGGGTGACCTCAACGCACAGTTCGAACTTGGACAAATGTATTTTTCTGGGAGTGGAATTGGTCAAGACCATGCTCAAGCTGCTTCATGGCTCAGAAAGTCTGCCCTCCAGGGAAATGCAGGCGCCGAGGCAAGTCTTGGGCTTATATATCTTAATGGTCAGGGTATGCCGGTAGACCGTGAGCAAGCCATCTCATGGCTTCGAAAGGCTTCCGAACAGGGCAATCCCGACGCGCAGTACAACCTTGGGGTCATGTATTTGGATGGCACGGTTGTTCATAAGGACTCCACGAAAGCCGTTGCTTTGCTTCGCGAAGCCGCCTCGCGATACAACGTGCAAGCTGAGTCCAGTCTTGGACTCATATATCTCAATGGCAAAGACGTACCACAAGACGACGTTCAGGCAGCCGCGTGGTTTTTCGATGCTGCCGGAAAAAAAGACGTCTCATCGCAGTACCACCTTGGGCTTATGTATGCGACAGGCCAAGGCGTACCGAAGAATCTGGTCACGGCTGATGCGCTGCTTGCACTTTCGGCCAGTTCGAACGAACCCGATCCAACTATTACACGGTTAGCGGATATAAGCCGTAGCGCCTTAGAACAAGGAATGACTCAGCAGCAGCAGGCGGAAGCTCGCGCGCTCAGCGATGAAATGAAGCACAAAGGTATGTTGGGTGCTCTTCTATCTAGGCGGCAAAGTTACCCAGCAGCCTATGCGTTTATGTACATGGTGCCGAAGCCTATAGACGTGGAGATCGACCACAACGGCTTGACTCATATTGATCATCACATCATGGGTGAGCCTCTGCTACGCAGTCGCTTTATGGTGCTTGCCCAAGTTGTCCCTCAGCCAAAAGTACAGATCACTATCCAAGGCAACGGCGGCGATCCAGTTCTCAAGCAGGCACTAGAGGTAGTGACAGCAAGCGCGAAATCGACTGGATTCTCCGACGTCGAAGTCTCCGGTCAGACACTGCCTTAGGCCGTTTCAGCATCGAATAGCGCGATTCAGAAACCTTGTCGGTGTCAACAATGGAAGCAGGCCCCGTGAAATTCCGCATCGAAAGTATTCATTCAGAATGATGGGCCAGCGTACATTCTTGCTCGACAGCTTGACCTTGGAAATTTTCATCTCACAACCACTTCCAAGTTAGGAGGGGTGCCAGTCCACCCTCATCTTGATATGCCACGAAGCATCAGGCCAGATGGTAAGCCGGACATGACCATATATGTGTTCGTCCCGACAACAGCGAGCGATCTACACAATCTATCAGTCGGACAAGTCGTCGAGCTAACAGACTAGCTAGGTCCCTATCTAGGTTAAAGGACAAGCCATGGGAATTTTGAGTGACCTGTTTGTTTCCACTCATGAGGATGCCTCGCTCTATCAAGAGCGATATTTGGCCCGCGCACTTAAGTCATCGGCGTACCAGCGGGTTGAGTACAAAGGGATCACGGATCTTGAGTTGGGAACGCTGTGGGCAGTTGTGCAAGGTGACGAGTGGGATATCAACGTACATCGCCTCAATCAGGTCGCTTTCGGAGCTGGTGGCGAAACTTGGCTCTTTCGATTCCCCGATGCATTTGTTCGGTCACTTCAGTCTCTGGATGAGGCCCGAATTAGCCGAGCGTCGGAGCTTTGGGCGAGCACGGAGGAACTGAAGTGTGCTCCAACATACCTTATGCCTGTTGTGAGTGATCTGAATCGCCTTTCGAAGCTAGCCACAGGCGACAAAGGCTTGTTCCTCTGGGGCTCACTTTGATCAACCAGCTAAACGATGGAAGGTCTGACAGACATATGTTCAAACCACCCGAATGTATTCAAGTTCACAGGGTGCACAACGTCGGCCGCATCACAAGGTACGATTTCAGCATCACCGGAGCTACTGCGGATGAAGCTGCGCCATTGCTTGTAAGTGCAATCTTAGAAGGCTTCAAGTTGTTCATTGATGATCACCGCCGTGATGACTCCGAAGCAGGCCTGATATTCAAGAGACTCGGTGGAGTTCTCCAGCGCATGAACGGCGGCCATGGCTACAGCTCAAAATGGACGGTCGTATCCGAGGAGGATGCCATTGTGGAAGCGGCTGCCACGATTCTTGCGACCAAGTGGGGACCTCCGAACGGAAGTGGTCACTTTGAAATCCCCAATGATCAATTGCTTGGCTAGTGCACCATGCATAAATGCCAGATAGCGATACGAAGAAGACATGACATTTCGTACCATCCTCTGCCTAGCGGGTATTGAACAAGCACATGGGTACACCACAACTAGTTCGTGTAGTGCCAAACGAAAACTGGGAGCTTGTTCTGGAGTTCGGAGACTCCGAGTTTCGTCTGTTCAAAGCCACGATTGCTAGGAAGGAGAAGAACTGGCCTCAGCTGGCATACCCGAACATGCTCAAGAATCTAACCTACACATGCGATGCCGTTCGCTGGGCCGCAGGCGAAGAGCTTGATGCCTCCTATCTCTACAAAAACTCTCAGCCGATCCCAAGAGAAAAGCTTGAGCAGCAAGTGTTGCGACTGAGCTACAAGAACCAAGCACCTACGTCTACTCACCCGACTCACCATGTCTATGGGGTATATCTACTTCCGTTCAGGCCGAGGCTTTTTTTAATTGGTGAGTCGATTGCAGGCGGCCACGCTGAGATGGGTGGCTCACGATCGTTATCCCTAGAAGAGCTATTGCGTTGGCCTGAGTGGAAAGAACACTTCGACTTGTCGGGAGGTACTTGGGCGGTACCTCTCATCGAGTCATGCTCCGCTGACCAACTTCAGCTTGCGAATATCCTCATTCTTGAGATATGCCGTCGCCAAGGTACCGCACATGCCCAATCTGAGGTTTCCACACGATGAGTGAGGCACTGCGGCCGGTTTGGATTGCCTTTCCCCGAATCCCATGGGGAAGTATTGGATGGCGTATGGGTGGTGGCGAAGACTATTGGCATAATTGGATGGCATGGTTCAAAGCGATGCCAGACGAACAACGCTCGTCATACAAGCTCGCATGGCCAGAAACTGAGGGATGGCTAGGATTCTATACCTTCGCCGAATCTGGAAGTCCACCGCCATGGCTTACGGAACGACGTGCACGAATGGATGCTGCTGCTCAGCCAATCGTTTCCGAAGAGAGTGAGATTACGGACTACTACCGAATCATCTGGCTCGTACGAAACCAACTGAAGTTGGTCGCTTCGGATCAACCCACTGAAGACGAGTGGGATGCTTGGAATTACAGGTCAGAGGGCGGAGTGCTCTGGCGTCTGGCATCGCTCAAACCTGCAGGTTTGAAGCTTGTAAGAACGGTGAGCGACGAGCAGATTGGCTGACCACATCACGTGGTTGCTCACTCAATAATTTTGGCTTGGATGGCTATAGGTTGGGGATATGGGAATTCTAGATAAGCTTCTTAGACGTAAACCAGCGACGCCCGAAAGTGGGCGCAGTACTGAGAAGGACAAACCCGCGCCAGTTGCGCCAGAGGCACCAGCACCCGCGAGGCCTGTCCCAGACCTGATCACCATCGTTGACGCCTACGGCCGTCCGTTTCAGGTGACCCGTGAGCAGTGGCGAACCAAGATCCTCCCTCAGAACTTTCAATTGAATCTCGATAAGCCCGATGCACTGGCTTCGATGATTACTGACGCTCTTCGAAATGGCTTCATTCAGGAAGCTATCGAGCCCGCACGACACCTGTGCAAGACCGACACTCAACCAATTCGAGGCGCAGTACTTCTTGGCGCCACACTATTGCAGCTCAAGCAGTTTGAAGAAGCACGCATAGTCCTTGAAACAGCTTGTACTCAACATGGAGATGATGGAACTCTGCTGACCAATCTTGCGAAAGCCTACGCAGGGCTTGGCAGGAAAGCAGATGCTGACGCAACGTTATGGCGTGCAATCGAGGCTGACCCCAATCAGGACAACGGCCTATTGTGGTACGTGGCGATTGAGAAAGATCTAGGAGGTAAAGACGCTCAAGAAAAGGCGTTTCTTCGAGTAGCGCAACTTCCTCATAGCTGGCGATCGCAAATCTGGTTGGCACGTGCCGCGCTAGAAGCCAAAGATCTAGACCGTGCGCTGGCGTTCGATCGAGAAGCGTTAAGTCGGATGAGTCCAATACCAGCAGACGCCCTCAAGCAAATCAGCGGCGATCTCGGAATTCATGGATACCTAGAGGCGATGCTTACACTGGTATCGCCGCTCTTCGACGTGAAACTACACGGGCTGGAAGTCGGTAATAACCTGATTAAGGCATACATAGAACTGGGAAGGACCAAGGAAGCACGTACAGTCCTAGAGCAATTGTATCGTCAGCAAAGAGCGGATTGGGACAAGAACCTTTTGTTCTGGGACGGCGAAATTGACAAGGCCGAGAAACGCTATGGTCCCGTGCCAAATGAACCACCATTCACCCTTGGAATTCTCAAGTTAGATCAGCCTGTCTGGGCTCGTGAAGCGCTCGGCTTTGCGTCGCTACTGCCATCAAAGGATGAGCCAGCTTCAAGCATCACGTTCGTAGCCGGAACGGGTACAAAGGTCATCGTCACCGAGGATGCACAAGCGGAGTCGCAACCCACGGATGCGCTGGGCCGTATGTCCAGAGCGATCCCTATGTATCTTTCGGAGCAGGTCTTCCTTCGCACGAAGGCTATGAGCACATTTCTCCAGCCATGGATGCCCGAGGGTGGGTTCGTGCTTCTTGGTGCGCCATGGGATTTAGATTTCCTGACAAACGCTGAGGTAAAAACCGACTACGCAGTGTTCACGCACATTCAGGCGATTGATGAACCTTGGCATGTGAAGCTCGATCTGATGCGCGTGTCAGATAGACAGACGATTTCATCGTGGACACACGACATCGATTCACGGGACCCATCTACAAGCATTCTAGAGATTGAGGGCCGGCTATTCGAGGAGCTAGCCAAGACAGCGAACGTAGTGTCATCAAGTGCACCCATCGGTCTTGAGTCTCCTACTGTCGCGTGGCTAGCCCATTTCACAGGATCGATGGAACAGGCCTTGGCAGTGTCATGCGCCACCATGGAGGATGCGCCAGAGAATTTTCTTTACGCTGAACGAAGCATCTTCAATAGCCTGCTACAGCTGTCTTTACAGATGCCGGCCAATGCGCGAAGTCGAATGCTTTTGCTCAGCTCTGTCCATCGCGAAATCACGCGCAAACCGGATGTGGCTAACGAGTACACGGATCGACTGGTTCGCCTACAGAAGGAACATCCTCTCGGCGGTACAGTAGGAGAAGCGATTGCATCCGCCACTCACATGCTAGTAGAAGAGTTGGCAGTCTCTCCCAAACAACCTACACAGTCAGCTGATGCGACTACATGAATATGGATGGATATTAGCACTGAAAGCGTCAGTGCGAATGGCTGCGACTTGTTTGGTGAAATCAGCTTGCCTTGCGCTTAAATGGCATAACGGCTGCACCGGTGCGCAAACCGTCCAGATATTCCGCCCATGCCTGCATCATGTGGGTACGTTCATCCAGATACTGCGCACGGTTGTATGCGGCTCGCACTTTGTTCGGCTCGGCATGCGCAAGCTGGCGTTCGATAACGTCTGGCGTCCACCCCATTTCGTTTAAGCGAGTCGAAGCCATTGCGCGGAAACCGTGCCCAGTCATGGTTTCTTTGTCGAAGCCCATGTAGCGCAGTGCTGCGTTTACAGTGTTTTCGCTCATTGTCCGAGCTTTGCCACGATAACTAGGGAATACGTATTGCCCGCGCCCTGTCAGCGGCAGCAGTTCACGAAAGATGGCGATGGCTTGCTGTGCCAATGGAACAATATGTTCTTCGCGCATTTTCATTTTGGTCGCAGGGATGCGCCACTGCGCGCCATCCATATCAATCTCTGACCACTCGGCTTTGCGCAACTCACCCGGTCGCACGAATACCAGCGGTGCAAGCCGCAAAGCACACTTTGTCACGAGTGATCCTTGGTAGGCGTCTATCGCACGCAGCAGGTCTCCAACCTTTGCAGGATCGGTAATCGCCGCACGTGACGTGGATACCACTGGAGCCAGTGCACCGCGCAGAGCGGCAGTAGGGTCATGCTTCGCGCGTCCAGTGGAAATGGCATAGCGGAACACCTGCCCGCATCGCTGCTTTGTACGGTGCGCGGTTTCATGTGCGCCGCGTTCCTCGATACGGCGCAGTACCTTCAACAATTCTGGTGCTTCAATCTCGGCAATGGGACGGTTGCCGATCCATGGGTTCACTTGTTCGTCGAACGTCCATTGCGCCTTTTCTAGCGTCGCGACTGCCATGCGCGGTTTTTGCAAGGCCAGCCATTCCGCCGCGACGACGGCAAAGCTGTTCGCCGCGCGTTCTTCACCTGCTGCCTTCGCGGCCTTGCGCTGTTCGCCCGGATCAACTCCAGCGGCTAGAAGTTTACGGGCCGTATCGCGCTTTTCGCGGGCATCCTTCAAGCCGGTATCGGGATAGGTGCCCATGCTAAGAGTTTTGCGCCTACCACCAAACCGATAGTCAAACCGCCACCAGCGCGAACCTTTCGGATTGAGCAATAGATACAGGCCACCGCCGTCGGTCAACTTGACTGGCTTGGTGTCGGGCTTAGTGTTGCGTATGGCGGCATCGGATAGCGACATGACGGTAACCTATCTGACAGTGGAGTCAGCTACTGTCAAACCTACCGCCACTTACCGTCGGATTGCAATAGATGTGGCGAGACATCACTGGACGAAAAAAAGGCCATAACCACTGCTATTACGAGGTTTTGCGGCCTTCCTTGGATGTTGCTGGACTATCAAATGGTGCCGGCACCCGGATTCGAACTGGGGACCTACTGATTACAAATCAGTTGCTCTACCAACTGAGCTATGCCGGCGAAGGTCGGGGATTCTAGCAGGCTCCGCCATCCATGCTCAAAAGCAACCGGCGCTATGCGATCCGATGCCGCTGACGTGGATGCGGCTT
>Ga0302309_10001279_pt1 | contig 23463 bp, 14 predicted proteins | sample III_Palsa_N1_1_FD_200453 | JGI IMG/M metagenome (GOLD analysis project Ga0302309, IMG submission 200453) | Peat permafrost microbial communities from Stordalen Mire near Abisko, Sweden - III_Palsa_N1_1 | ecosystem: Environmental > Terrestrial > Soil > Palsa > Peat permafrost | place: Sweden... | reverse complement strand
CTTACTATAGAATCTTTTGAGCATGGTTTTATTAGGTTTAGAAATGATCTTTCGCAAACGATATTTAAGCCAAGCAATTATTAACTTGAATTAATCGTCAACTAAAAATTAATAAATGAGCAATTGCCGTCAAAGGCCATTATGGCATTAATGATACAATTAGTTTTAATTGGCTTCCTTAACAAAGATCAGGGGTTTATTGAGCCTATAGTTTGAAAAATTATCAATTCATTATATGATGTTAGCACAATACATCTCCTTATGCAATTAAGAGTTTATCTGGTAACTCCTTAGACTCAGATAATTCCTGTCATTTATCATTTTTGATATTAGCCTGGAGGTTTTGATGAACGTATAATAAAAGATGGTAAAAGCGATAGAGAATCACCTCGGATAATGCTACATCGTAAACCATTTCGAAAAATTTACAGTAAGGACTGAAATATTGTGGTTATAGCACTGATGGTGCAATGGAAGGATTAAAAAAGGGTTATTACTCAAAATTTGATCCTTTTTGACCAAATTTTGAGCCTTAAATAATTACTCCTTTTTTATGTTTGTTTGGTCAAAAAGATAACCGGATGCAAATTTTGTTTCGGGTATTATATATTATAAATAATAACCACAATCATTAATATCAACCCATAAATTTTCAATGAATATGTCGTTTTACAAAATCCCCTTAAAGTTTTTCGTCATTTTTCTTCTCTTCTCTGGTGGTGTATTTAAAGCAGTTGCTCAGGCGCCGCAGAACATTCAGCAGGTAATTTCAAAAATAGATACCTTACATTCCCGTATGCCGGGCGAAAAACTTTACCTGCAATTGGACAAGCCTTATTACGCCGTTGGCGATACGATTTGGTTTAAAGGCTATATCCTTAACCCCCTGCTTAATTACTCCCCATTAAGCGGCCGATTATATGTCGAGTTGCTTAATGATAGCAATAAGGTTGTTAAAAGAATTGCTATAGCGGTTGGCTTAGGCATCACTTGGGGTGATATTGAATTGACCCCAGGTGAAATTAAGGAGGGAGCCTATACCATCAGGGCTTATACCAACTGGATGCGTAACTTTGGGCAGGAATCATTTTTTTATCAAAGCTTTTATGTCGCCAACCCTGCGTCACTGGATTGGCTAGTTGATGCAAATGCATCACTAATCGCTATTGATAATAAAGTGAAAATGAATATTAAATTGAGCGATATGCAGAATAGTGCGGTTGCTTCAAAAGAGTTGCAGCTAAAACTTTTGAATGATAATCACATCATATCCAAAGGAACCGCTCAAACTACCGCTGACGGGATATTAAATGTTGAATTTCCCCTGCCGGCGAATGCTGCAATAAAACATCTGGCTTTAGTGGCACAAGATAAAATCAATACTAAACAATCAGTAACTATTCCTGTAAATGTAAGCCGCGGAAAAGACGTTGATATACAATTTATGCCAGAAAGTGGCGACATGGTTGCCGGTTTCCCCTCACATATAGGGTTTAAGGCAATTGGAGAAGACGGTAAAGGGATTGACGTAAGCGGAGTCATTACAGATAATACGTTAGGAAAGGAGATCTTGTCTTTTCAGTCCATCTATAAAGGCATGGGAATAATTGACCTGCTTCCCGCGGCGGGCGAAACTTATACCGCCAGGATAAAATTGCCCGGCGGTGAAAATAAGGAAGTTCCTTTATCTTCGGTAAAATCATCCGGTACCGTATTACATATCCGCAATCCGGCCGACAAGGATACGATTGCCGTTTCTGTTTTTATAACTGATGACATCGTGAAAAAAAATATGCCCCTATACCTCATCGGACAGTCAAGGGATGTACTATGTTTTGCGGCAACTGTTCCGGCAGGTGTGCCAACAATTTCGGTACGCGTAGCCAAAAGCCTTTTTCCAACAGGCATTGCACATTTTACATTGCTAAATGCCAATAACATGCCGGTCAATGAAAGGCTGATATTTATCAATCATAACGACAACCTAAAAATTGATATTAAAACAGATCATCAAAGTTATGGCCCAAGGGATAGTATTCCCGTGAAAATAATCGTAAGCAACACCGTCGGTCAACCAGTAGTTGGCAGCTTTTCGGCAGCTGTGACAGACGATGGGCAGGTAAAAAGGAACAAAGCCACTAGCCCGTCAATATTAACTCATTTTTTATTGACCGATGATCTTAAGGGATTTGTTGAAGATCCCGGATATTATTTCACTGATGATAAAGATGCCTGGCAAGCGCTCGATGCGCTTTTGCTCACCCAAGGCTGGATTGGTTATGACTGGAAAAATATAAGCACATTGTCCAAACCTCTTTTTGAACCGGAACTTTCGAACCGGGTAAACGGTAGTGTAATCACGCTATTCAATAAACCAATGGATAATGTGGATGTAGTTTTAATATCAACAGGTAAATTCCGTTTTGTACGCGATACGTTAACTAACGTGCGGGGCCAATTTATGTTTGATAAGTTACCGGCGGTAGATAGCACCACTTTTGTTTTGGAAGCGCATAAAGGCAAAAGTGGTAAAGCCATAAATGCCGGGATAAGCCTTGATGAAGCGAGTCCGCCTGATACCAGGAATTTGAGTTTGCCTGTTGTTGCGCCATGGTATATTAACAGTAGTGATACCGTCTTAAATTATGTAAGATCAAGCTCAGATTATTTCAAAGAACTGGAAACGGCACAATACGGGCATGTGCTGAAAGAAGTTGTAGTAAAAGTGCAGGCTGAAATTAAGGGCTCGGATAATTTAAACGGGGCAGGCAATGCCGATCAGGTAATAGGGGAGGACGAGGTTAAGGATGCCGAAAAAATGAGTTTGTACGATTTGATATTGAAAAAAGTTGAGGGCTATACAGTTAGCTTTTTACCTAAGTCTCAAAACCGTAACTTTTTTGTAAAGGATAAAAAGGTAAGGTTTGTTTTCGATGGTGTCGATCTGACCCGTTTTTATGAACCCATTACCGGACAAACTGATGAGTATTACTATTATATTAAACAATACCTGGATAATTTTACAGCTGAAGATATTAAAGGTATCGAAATATTATACAGTGCCAAATATATTGCATCCTATATTAATCGGAACGTAGCCGATAATGATGAATTGTTAGCATTGGATGCGACCGGGCAAAGAGGATCGGACAATGCGTTCCTGGAAATAACCACCCGGTCGGGTAATGGACCGTTTATGACTAAGGCTAACGGCGTTTATGTGTATAAACCGATGCCTACAACGCTGCCCGCGAACTTTTACCGGCCACGTTATTTGGATAAAAATATAGGACGGACATTTACAGATCTGCGTTCAACAATAGATTGGGAACCTAATATCATTACCAACAAAAGCGGTGAAGCTTCCTTCACTTTTTTCGCGGCTGATAAACCGACAACCTACACCATTGTGCTGGAAGGTAGTGATCTAAATGGGGCCATTGGTTACCAGGTAAAACAGGTGACTGTAGGTGGTAAATAAATTCATCAGCTAAATATTTGTCTATAATTGCAGGGTTTACTCCGTTGTTATTGAGCATTGTTTATAAACCTTTAATCAATTCTATATGATGAAATATATTATTAAATGGAACGCTGTAGTAGCAGTGATGGTGATCATGTTTTTCGGCCGGATAGCTTTTGCGCAACAAAATCATTCACATCAGGATCTGACACGCATAAACCCGGAGGCATTTGCAGATAATTCGGGGCATTGGTACTTTGGGTTTGATAAGCACAATCTTATAAATCCCATGCCCGGGCGTCCTCGGTACAGGACAACCGATTTAGTAGCTATCGGCGATAATATTTTATTGTTTCAGAAGGATAACGGAGGCTGGCCTAAAAACTACGACATATTCGCCGTATTGACCTCTGCTCAAAAAGATAGCGTAACGGCGGCACATAGTGAGACTAATACCACTTATGATAATGGCAGTACATACACTGAAATTGCCGCCCTGGCCATTGTGTATCATGCCACTCACGCTGTAAAATATAAAATTGCCGCATTAAAAGGACTCGATTACGTGTTAAAATCCCAGTATCAAAACGGTGGCTGGCCACAGTTTTACCCGCTTGAAAAAGGATACAGCCGCTATATTACTTTTAACGATGGCGCTTTCGAAGGTATTATAGAAATGCTGAAAGATATTTTAGATAATAAACCACAGTATGATTTTGTGGATAATGCCTGTAGGGAAAAACTTAGAGCCGCTTATGACAAAGGACTTGACTGTGTCGTCAAAACGCAGATAAACGATGCAGGGAAACCAACGGCTTGGTGCCAGCAATATGATGAAGTTACCTTACAGCCTGCTTGGGCCCGCAAATTTGAACCTCCAAGTATTTGTAACAGGGAAAGCGCTGATCTGGTAATGTTTTTAATGCGCATCGATCATCCGGGCCAGCAAATTATTGATGCTATCCAGAATGCGGTGATTTGGTTTCAGGCTTCCAAAATTTATAATACCAGGGAAAAAACTATACCGGCGCCACGTATGGTAACATCTTTTCGGGTATCCACCAGCGATCGCATTGTAGTAACAGATACAACAGCCCCACCTATTTGGACACGTTATTATGAACTGAAAACACACCGTCCATTGTTTTGTAACAGGGATAGTAAGGTTGTTTACTCACTTGCCGAAGTTAACCGCGAAAGACGCGATGGCTATGGCTGGTACACTTATGCGCCACAGCACGTGTTGGATGCTTATCCGCAATGGCAGCAAAAGTGGGCAGCCGGTAATAACGTTTTGCAAGCACAGTAATTGGTGATGTCAAATTAAGTCATCAATTAATGAACTTTTGAAGCTCTGGATCTTAAATATTCCGATGGGGTTAAATGGTATTGCTCTTTAAAACAAGTGCTGAAATACTTGGCGTTGTTAAAACCTACAGCATAGGCAATTTCGGCAATGTTATGATCGCCGGCATCAAAATATTGTTTAGCCCTTTTTAACCGCATTTCCCGCACAAATTCAACAGGAGCCAAATCAGTCAGGCTTTTAAATTTTTTGTAAAAGGCAGACCGGCTCATGGCAATGGTCTCTGCAACAGTATCTATATTAAATTCAATATCCAGCATGCCGTCTTCTACAATCTTAATCACCTCTTTTAAAAATATTTCGTCTTTTGAAGTAATCATAATTTCTCCGGGACCCAGGTTGATTGTTTTCTTTCCGTTTAAAAAAGATTCGAATATCTTTTTACGCTGCCTCAATAGGTTTTCTATTGACATGAATAAATAATCATTACGGAACGGCTTGGTAATATAACAGTCGGCTCCATATTTTAATCCCTCTATCTGGCTTTCGACAGAAAACTTAGCCGACAGCAGCACAACCGGAATATGACTGGTCAAAAGATCATTCTTTAATTGATCAAGCATCTGGATCCCGGTCATTTTAGGCATCATAACGTCGCTTAAAATCAAATCAGGTAATAACTGAATAGCTTTTTGTAATCCCTCTTCGCCATTTTCCGCTTCTTCCACCCGGTAAAACTCACTCAGTTGAATAACCAGAAATTTTCTTAAATCAATATTGTCTTCAACAAGCAAAACCAGCGGAACGTTAATGTCATTTTGCCTGGTTACGGATAGTGTAAGCGAATAAAGAGATTCTTCAATTCCCTGAATTTCCTGAATTTGCTGTGAGGTTTCCCCTAAATCATCAAATGCGCTCTGATCTCCGGTAAAGTAATCGTTTTCCAATTTTAATTCAATCGTAATATTAAGGCCGCCTTCGGGGTTGTTTTTAGCGATAATTTTTCCTTGGTGCAGTTCTATAAATTCTTTTGAAAGCGCCAGTCCTATGCCCGTACCCTTTTGATGATTGCCCTGGCGATTATCGCCTTCGTAATACAACTCAAAAATATCATTTAATTTGTCATGAGCTACGCCAATTCCCTGGTCAATAATTTCAATCCGAAAATAATCACCGGCATCAAACTGGGTTAGTATGATGCAGATGGTCTTACCCTCAGGAGTAAACTTAAAGGCATTGGCCAGGATGTTATAAATAACAATATCAATTTTATCAGTATCAATGTATGCCCAAAGCTCGGCTGTATTAGCAGATATCTTTAGTTCGATCCTTTTTTCACGGGCGATGTCTGTGAAATATTCCCCAATATTCCTTATAAAGGATGCCATTTCGATCCGGGTTATTGTTAACGTCGCCTTTCCGCTTTGTACTTTTCTAAGGTCTAGTAATTGGTTTATAAAGCGCACCATCCTGTTGGCATTTTTACGTACCACATTAATATATTCATTGCCTTGTATGGAGAGTTCTTCTTTCTTCGCGATCTCTTCAATCGGGTTCAAAATTAGGGTTAACGGCGTTCGTAGCTCGTGCGAAACATTAGTAAAAAAGCTCAGTTTTAAATCAGAGAGTCGTTTTTCAACAGCAATTCTATGTCTCAACTTTAACATGGTAAGTGCAATCCTACGTATAGTTTCAATGGCAATCACCGCTAATAACAGGTAGATAAGATACGCCCACCAGGTACTCCAGGGAGGTGGAAGAATGGTTATGGCCAGGCTTTTTGCCGGCAATTTAGTATAAAGGTCATTACTGAGGCTTTTTACCTCAAAGGTATAATTGCCGGGGGGCAAGTTAGTATAGGTAGCCCGGCGTTGTCCCTTATTGTTATGCCAAACCGTATCAAAACCTGTTAAACGATAAGCGTAGGCTTGTTTAAAACTCGATCTGTAATCCAGCACCGCGTAATCAATGCTGATGATGTTTTGATTATATTTAAGCCTGAGATTTTTCATATAATCAATATTGTAATTTACAGCGTCGTTGTCCCCGGGCGCGATATCTTCATTATTGATCTGCAAATTGGTTAAAGCCATATTTGCTTTGAACCGGTAATTGGTAATACGATCAGGATCAAAGGTTAGAAAACCTTTAATATTTCCGAAAACGATATCTCCGCTCGGTGTCCTGATGCAGGAAGCCTCGGAAAAACCTGTTTTCGGCAGGCCATCGTAGGAATCATAATTCCTGAATTGTTTTTTAACGATATTAAATTTAGAAAGCCCGTTTTGGGTAGCTATCCATAAGTTCCGGTGATTATCTTCCGCGCAGCTTAATACATAATCATTAGGCAATCCATCCTTGGTTGAGTAATCTTTAAATGTTAGATATTGGAATGGATCGTCGCCTATCGCCTGATCCAGGCCACCGCCTGATGTTGCCAGCCACATCGTGTTTTTAGAATCCTGGTAAATAAACTGGATATCATTATTCCCCAGGCTTTGTTTGCTCCCCGGGATTTTACGATAACTGACATAGCGATAAGCCGGCGAATGACCGGAAACCGGGTCTACCACTAGTAAGCCGTCGGTGGTTCCTATCCATAGGTTCCCCTCCCTATCTAAAGCCATATTTCTGATTTTGCGAAAAGCCTCCTTAGGATAATGTTTAAAAGCAGCCCCTGTATGACTGAATATAACAGAATTATGGTCATTTACTGCAAGATTTAAGCCCTCATCAAATGTCCCAATCCAGATCTTTCCCTCATTGTCTTCTTGCAAGGCATAAATTTCATTACTGTTCAGGCTGTTTGGGTCGTGCTTGTTCGCTTGGTAATTGGTTAGCCGATAGGTTGTTTCTTCTGTATTGACAGGCGAAGCTTTATATAAACCACTTGCTTTTGTACCTAACCAAATATTACCCAACCTATCCTGCAACATCGAATAAACCAACCCAAGCCCGTCTGGAGGTTTATTGATTAACCGGATATTTATTCTTTTATTATTTTGATAAATGTACAGCTTGCCGCTTTTTGCCCCGAGCCATAACCTGCCTTTGCGGTCGTAAAGAATGCCTCTGACTTCATTATCTGATTTAAAAGGGGCCTGATCAACCAATTGTTGCTGATTAAATGTATTATTCTGAAAAATGATCTTGTCAATTCCCTTGTCATCAGTGCTTAGCCATAATATACCTGCGGTGTCATAATACAAACAAGTAACAATGTTGGAGAGCTGGCGATTGGCATCATCAGGATTATTATAAAAATAATCTACCGTAGCCTTGGTTTCGTTATAATAGCCAAAGCCTCCACCTTTCATGCTTATCAAAATTAAGCCGGTGTTATCCTCTAAAACTTTAAAGTGATTACCGCTATTATTATACCGGGCATCGTTTTTTTGTGAAAAATATTGGAATGACTCTTTATTGGGGTCAAACCGCACAATTCCCTGGCTTTTTGGTTCTATCCATAAATGTCCACCCCGGTCTTCATATATCGAATAGAAGCCCCCAGCCGGGGTGAAACTCGATGTGGTGATCTTGCCATCATTCATATTTACCTTGATCAGCTCGCTCGCCGATGTTGTACTATAAATACAACCATTTATTTTTGACAGGAGCAAGGCATTAAGTATATTAGAAGTGATTTTTTGACGAGTGATTTTTTTTGAGGCTTTGTTGTAAGTGATTAAATATCCCTGACTAGTACCGAAATATAATTGATGGTCATCTTCATTAACAGTAGTGAAGTTTAAGTTTACAACAAGGTTTGATTCCAAAGGAATGCTCTGGTAAGCTCCTGATGCTGACCTGGCCAAAAGGCACAACCCATCTGGCGTCCCTATCCATATATTGTGATCATGGTCTTTATGAAAAAAATTAATAGTATTTGAAGGTAGTTGATAACCAAGGTTAAGTCCTTTCTTATAACTGATAAACCGGGGAGAGGGTAAATTGGTTTGGGGTATAAATAGTAGTCCGTTCTTGACTGTAACCAGCCAGATGCTTCCGTTTTCACCCGCTATTATCCGGGAGCAATCTATCTTTTGTTTGCCAAGAGTATTAATAAAAGGCGATATGGGGAGAAATTGTTCCGTTTTTTTATCAAACCTGTAAATCTCCTTATCATAAGCCCTAAGCCACAGGTGGTTTGATCTGTCTTCTACAATCTGATCTATCCTGTCGTTTTTCAGTTGAGACAGGTCTCCAGGTGAAGATTTATAGGAAACAAAATTATGTCCGTCAAAACGGTTAATGCCATCCCAGGTGCCAAACCACATAAAACCGTCCCGGTCTTTCATCATACAGGTAACCGCGTCATGCGATAAGCCATCCTCTGTTGAGTATCGTTCAATTTTACATTTTGGCTGAGCGGCTGCTTTTACGATAAAAAACAGCAGCAATATTGAAAAGTGAATCTTTAATCGGGTACTCGCACGCATAATAAAAAAATAATTGCTGATTGAACCGATTTAAACATTCAATAGCGGTAAAGTTTATTGTTTATTCAAAACCATTAACGTCATAATAATCAAATCAGTTATGCCGGAAAAATGGAGAGGTATTTTAATAATTAGGCTTTAATATTTAATATTTATCTAATATCAGAATTTGCTTAAAATCTATTATGTAATTTGAAATATTTATTTTTTCTTAATTGGTTCCTATACCAAATCCGGAGCTCAATTAATTTCACATGGTAAGCTAATGAATAAAGCAGAAAAGATCTCTTGTAAACATATTGCTGAACCTGCCATGTATATTGGTAGTTAATTAGCATCAATTGAATGTTGAATGGTCTGTTGTTACAAAGAAAGTACAGACTATAAACACTTCTACACCTTGGTTTAACTTGAAATAATAGAATTTGAACCTATTAGCCTAAATTTTGAACCCTCATTTTATAACCCCTTTATAAGTTTGTACAGCCAATACCCAATAAAAAACCAGTAATAAACAAATTTTCTTGTTAGAGCCTTTTTTGAATAACATTGATATTCCAAACTTATTAGCATTTAATGCTGATTAATTTGGGAAATAGCTAAAAGCGTGTTACCTGCCGTACTCGCTTTTATCAATCGTGTAATTTGGACAACCGCCGCTACCGGGAAATACTACTGAGGTTTAAAATTCAATTACACCGATTAAGACCAATTATATAACCCGAAAATCAAATAATTATGGAAAAAACTAATACGCAAATCAATAATTTAAACAGCGATGATTCCGGAGGACGAAACACCGGAATGGAAAGGAGAGCCTTTTTTAAATATGCAGGTGCGGGCGTGGCAATATTAGGTTTGGCAGGATCTTCATGTAAAAAGTCTGCCGACAATAATCCGGCAAAGAAAAGCACGATAGATGTAGGTAGCGGTGACACCGGAATTTTGAATTACGCTTATGCCCTGGAACAACTGGAAGCGGCATTTTATACCCAGGTTATTGCCACACCCTATACCGGTATAACGGCGGCTGAAACGGCAATTCTTACCGACATCAGGGATCACGAAATAGCGCACAGGGCTTTTTATAAAGCCGCTTTAGGAAGCGGAGCCCTGGCAGCCCTGGTGACAGATTTTAGTCAGATTAACTTTGCAGACAGGACAAATGTGCTTGACGCGGCCAAAGGGTTTGAGGATCTGGGCGTTGCTGCCTATAATGGCGTTGCATATCTTATTCAGGATGCAGTAAATCTGACAATTGCGGGTAAAATTGTTTCGGTAGAAGCGCGGCACTCGGCAGCCATTCGTAACCTATCAACAACTGGTACTGCTTCGCCATTTTCCACCTTTGCCGACGCTACTGTAATTCAGCCCTCTACACTAAATAATGTTGCGAACCCATATAACGGGCTGGAAGCATGGCGGTTGCCGTCCCAAGTATTGCCTACAGTAAACCAATACATAACGGTTAATTTAACAGCAACTAAACTACCTTAATCAGCCAAACTATGAATATTTTTAACATACTTGAAGAAATAGAAAAAGCGGATCCGGATTTTCATGACCGGATCAATCCCCGTCGTGCTGCAATTAAAAACATAACCAACTTTGGTTCAAAAATTGCCGTGACTGCTTTACCTTTTGCTATGAGAACTATTTTTCAAAAAGCATACGGACAAACATTGCCTCAATCAGTAACTAACATCCTAAATTTTGCATTAAAGCTGGAGTTTTTGGAATCAGCTTTTTACACCCAGGGATTAGCCGCAAAAAGTTTAGTTCCAACTGGCGGAGATACCACGGCAATTACCACGATGTCGACCCAAGAGAAAGCACATGTTGTTTTTTTACAAACTACGCTTGGCAGCTCAGCGATATTGCAAACTACACAGGGTACAAATGGTACCTATGATTTTACCGCAGGTGGCCTTTTCCCAACGGTATTTACCAATTACGATACATTTTTAGCGGTTGCTAATGGCTTTGAAGATACGGGTGTCCGCGCTTATAAGGGGCAGGTACCTGGTTTAATTGGTAATCAAACTGTGCTTACAGCGGCATTGTCTATCCATTCGGTTGAAGCCCGTCATGCGGCAACCATACGCCAGTTGCGCAGTTTGCGGCCTGCTGGCCCGGCAACAATAAAGCCGTGGATAACAGGAGCAAATGATACAGGTAATGCTAATTTATTTAATAACTATGTTGGGGAGGACAATGTAATTCAGGATAATATAACTATAACCAGCCTGAATGCGCTAAACGGAACGGTAGCTGTTAACACTGCCACCGAAGCATTTGACGAACCGTTAACGCTGGCCCAGGTATTGTCGCTGGTCGCACCCTTTGGTGTTAAATAATTAAAATATCATTACCAATAAAATAATATGTATTAATTACTAAAATATCTGGCTAATTAAACCTTAATATGAAGAAAAATTTACTACTGATGATGCTTGTGTTAGCAATTTTATTTGTAAAAGCACAAGCACAAACCCGGCAAATATCTGGGACAGTTATCGATAAATCAACCAAAGATCCATTGGTTAGCGCTGCGGTAACTGTTAAAGGTACTTCGACCGGAACTCAAACCGATATTAACGGCAAATTTAAACTGACAGTTCCGGATAAGCCCGAAAGTGTATTGGTTTTTCATTCGGTTGGCTATAAAAACCGCGAAGAACCGCTGGTCACCAGCACAAGCTTTAAGATTAGCATGGAAAGTGACTCAAGGCAGTTGGATGAAGTTGTGGCTATAGGTTATGCCTCCGTAAGGCGCAGCGAACTCCCGGGAGCCGTCTCGTCGATAACAAATAAGGACTTAAAGGATGTACCGACTAATTCATTAGCTGAAGCATTGGAAGGCAGGCTCGCCGGCGTACAGATCACTGTTTCAGAAGGTGCTCCGGGCGCGCCGGCTGACATTAACATCCGTGGCCGGAATTCGATTACCCAAAGCGGTTCCCCGCTTTTTATTGTTGATGGGATTCAGGTTGATAATGCCTTAAGTGTTATTTCGCCACAGGACATCGCTACGATAGATGTACTTAAAGATGCCGCTTCAACAGCAATTTATGGTTCGAGGGGATCTAACGGGGTTATTTTAATTACAACCAAGGGGGGTAGAAATACCAACGGCAAAATAACGGTTAATTATAATGCTTTTGTAGGTGTGTCAAAATTAGCTAAGGAATTAAGCGTTATGAATCCCTACCAATATATCATGGCGATGTATGATAGGTATAAACTAACTGGTGACTCTTCCATTATTGACAGATACACTAGGGCGGGCTATAATTTTGACACGATCAAAACCTATCAGGGACAACCGGGAATTGATTGGCAGAATGTGATGTTTGGTCGGAAAGCTGTTCAACAAACACAAAATCTGAGTTTGTCCGGTGGTACAGAGAAAACACAGTTCAATTTGAGCGTGACGGATAATGGTCAGCAAGGTATATTATTAGGGTCGGATTATAACCGCCAGCTGCTGAACTTCCGGTTTAATCAACAGGTTAATGAACGGTTATCGGCGGGTTTTAATGTGCGTTACAGTCAGCAAGTTATTGATGGTTCCGGAACTTCGGATGTAGGAGGCTCGGGTACCAATAATCTTCGGCAGATTGTCCGGTATCCGCCCTTTTTGACATCCGGATTGAGTGAAAGCGACTTTGATCCGGCACTATACGCTTCCAACCCCGGAAACGGACTTACGCTAGTTAATCCATTGCAGCTTTTACCGGCAACCTATCGTCAAAATAAGGCAAATACCACCGATATTAACGGAAATATTACCTACAATATCGTAAAAAACGTGACATTCAGGTCTACCATCGGTTATGACATTTATAATACAGTGGCCAGAGCCTACAACGATACACTTAACGCAGATGCGCAAACCAACCTGTTAATGCCTACGGCAACCTTAACAACGGGGCAGGTAACTACGTTTGATAACTCCAATACCATTGATTACAACAATCCGGCATTCCTGCACTCAAAGGGTAGTTTCGACTTCTTGGCGGGGCAAGAGTTTTATCAAACAGATACTAAATCTAATTACATTAGCCTGCGCTATTTTCCTGTTGGTTTAACGCCGGATGAGGCTTTTGCCAACCTCGGTCTAGCCTCCGCTCCTCCTGGTTATACAGAACCCACACCCACGTCATCGGAAGTGCCTGTGCATACACTGTCATTCTTTTCGAGGGCTAATTACACTTATAATGAACGATATATTTTGTCATTAACTGTGCGGGCTGACGGAAGCTCTATCTTCGGGCCAGATAGAAAATGGGGGTATTTTCCATCGGCATCTGCTGCATGGCGCATCATACAGGAGGATTTTATGAAAAACCAGAATGTTTTTTCTGAATTGAAACTAAGGTTTACTTATGGTTCATCGGGTAATAACCGGATCACGCCTTATTCCTATGACCCGGCATATTCAACAGGTAAAAATTATTACTTAAACAACGCGGGGGCGCTTGGTCTGGCACCCGGCAGCACCTTGAATAACCCTGATCTTCAATGGGAAACACTAAAGTCTAAAAATCTGGGCTTAGACATGGGCTTTTTAAAAGGCCGCATACAATTAACGGTTGATGCCTATGATAATGTAACCACTAAATTATTGATAAATAATACCATACCCTTAAATACCGGTTATAGTACTCAATTTCAGAATGTGGGTTCAACAGGCAATAAAGGTTTGGAGTTTACCTTACAGGCTAATATTATTCAATCACGTAATTTCTCATGGAATTCCAGCTTTAATATATCATTTAATAAAAACACCATATTGAGTTTGGGCGACCAAACCCAGTTTTCAGCAAATTCTGGCTGGTACAGCAGTTCTAACGGACCCGCTGATTATATTGTAAAGGTTGGCCAGGAAGTAGGAACGATGTATGGCCTGGTTAACGATGGGTATTACAAACCATCGGATTTTTATACCGCTCCTTACACTGATAGGAATAATCCGTGGGCTACAACACAATACCTGGGTTTAAAACCAGGCGTGCCAACCTCTAGTATTTCATCTACCACAATACAGCCCGGAACCCAAAAATTCAAAGATCTGAACCACGATGGCAAGATCGATGTTAATGATGAAACCGTTATTGGCCAAGCTTTGCCAAAATTTGTAGGAGGGTTAAATCAAACGTTCCGATACAAAAACTTTGATATGAGCGTATTCCTTAATTTCGATTATGGAAACCAGGTGTATAATGACAATAAACTAGAGTTTACCAGCGAATATGAAAATGGTGCCAATCTCCTTTCAATCTTTAATAACCGCTGGGTGGTATCTGATCCCAATACCGGCCAATACCTGCAACGTGTTTTAACTAATCCAACCACGGTAATCGGTGTGTCACCGGCGCAATTGAACGCTGTTAATGGCAATGCGAAATACTGGATCCCGGTAACCGGCATAGAATATACTTATCCGCAGTCGTTCGCAGTCGAAAATGGTTCTTTTATCAGAATTAATAATATATCAATCGGTTATACTTTTCCTAAGGTGCTGTTAGGGAAATTAAGTCTTACCAATTTCAGGATTTATGTCACCGGCAATAATTTGGGCACGATAACCGGTTACAGTGGCTATGATCCCGAAGTGAGTACCAGGCGTAATACCACTTTAACACCGGGTGTTGATTATTCTGCTTATCCGAAAAGCCGCACTTTCATAACTGGCGTAAATGTTTCATTCTAAATAAAATATTGAATATGAAAACTAAATTTTTAACATTAACATCATTTTTATTGATGATACCGATTACCGTATTATTTATAAATTCATGTAAAAAATATATCAGTCCTAACCCCTTATCTACTTTTAGTCCGGAAATTACCTTTGGAAGTGTTACCCTTGCGCGTACGGCTGTAATGGGGGCTTATAACAGCTTAACCGGCGATTATGGCTACGGCATCAGGATTAGCATGTATTATCCCTACGATAGCGATGAGATGATGGGAGCAGGTGGCAATACCCAGGATAATGACAGGAGGGATATTTCCAGATATAACCTGACTTCCAATAATGCCCAGCTACAACCTATCATGGCTCAGTCTTACCAGGGCATTGAAAGATCAAACCTGTGTATTTATTACATTCCGCGTATGTCGCAATACACCAGCGGCACGACGATGGAACAGGGCGAGCTTAAAAGGCTTTATGGTGAGTCATTAACATTAAGGGCTCAGTACTATTTTGAGCTCATCCGTAACTGGGGAGATGTTCCGGCACAGTGGACACCATCTCAGTTTCAAACCAACCTGTTTTTACCTAAAACAGACAGGGATACCATATACAATCATATTTTAAATGATTTGTTAATCGCCGAAAACCTGGTTCCGTGGCGCACCGATGTTGGAACGGTTGGAGATCCTGTTGACCAGCGCATCACCAAAGGTACTGTAAAAGCACTAAGAGCAAGGATCGCTTTGTTCAGAGGAGGATACTCCCTAAGGGCAAAAAGTGGGGTGATGGAGCGCGGCAGCGATTATTTGACTTATTATAAAATTGCTTTTAGCGAATGTTCTGATCTATTGGCCAGGCGGGATGAGCATACTCTCGATCCCAGTTACAAGGCTGTTTGGCAAACCTATATATGCGGGCATAACGGAAATGACCCCAGCGGAGAAATTATGTTCCAGGTAGCGATGGGAGGCGCGACCTCGACAAGTGACAGTAAGCTTGGTACCTATAATGGTACAAAATTTGGCACCGTTGGCGGTGGATCTTTAGCTATTATGCCTACCTATTTTTATATGTTTGATTCAACCGATGTAAGAAGGGATGTAACCTGTGTGCCTTTTGAAACGAATACTGATTACGTGACACGTAAAGGGCATAGCATCAATGCTATAGTTGATGGCAAATGGAGAAAAGAATGGCTAACGAATCCAGCGTTCCCTGCGAACCCTACATCGCCGTCAAACTTAGGACTTAACTGGGTTATTCAACGGTTTTCAGATGTGTTGTTGATGTATGCTGAGGCTGATAATGAAATTAATGGGGCCCCGTCAGCTGCTGACATTGCCGCCGTTAAAGAGGTAAGTACACGGGCGCATAGCGGTAATGCCAGTCTGGTACCCCCTATACCCAATGATTACACCGGTTTTTTTAAATATATTGTTCGGGAGCGCATGCTTGAATTCGGAAGTGAGGCGGTCAGGAAATATGACCTGATAAGATGGAACCTGCTCACTGCTGCTATTAATGAAACAAAGGCGAATTTAGCCAATATGGGTGCGGCAACGCCCATGGCGATGAACCCGCCATCGTATATGGCTCCTCCTCCGGCTTATTGTATAAGCGCTAATTTACCTAAAACGATGTATTACAATGCTGATTTTAAAGGGGATGACAGTTATTGGAGCCCCGCTAACGGCGCTGGTGCAGGTAAGGGTTTATGGGCCAACTCATTATATCAACCTGCCCCTGCAAAGGCGCCTGTTGATCTAACTATACCGGGAAACACCACTACATTAACTACTAAAGTATCCTGGCTTGGATATAGCGGTATCAACACAAGCTTTACAACAATATTTGCCTATGCGTTTAAAACCAATCATAGCGAATTATTGCCCTACTATTCGCAGACTTTAATTAATAACCCAGCGTTTGGCGGTAATAATTATGGTTATTAACCAAATATTATATCAAATAACAAAGACAGTAAAATCACTGCCTTTGTTATTTGTTGCCGATAAAATATATACTCAGGTCGCCAACGAAGAAACCTTAAATACTGAAATTTTATATAAATGAACATCAACAAAAAATTATTACTGTCATCACTCGTTTTTTTACTGTCAAGGCAGATAATGGCGCAGACAGGTGGTGAGAAATATTCATGGGAAAATTTACCCCGGGCTGAACAACCTTCATTCAAAACGGACACATTTAACATTATCAAATACGGCGCTAAAGCCGATGGTGCTACCCTAAATACGGAAAGCATCAATAACGCGATTACGGATTGCAACAACAAAGGCGGGGGCGTGGTGCTGATACCGCAGGGTTTATGGCTTACCGGTCCGGTTATACTCAAGAGCAATGTTAACCTGCATATTGACCGGGCGGCATTGCTGCAGTTTACTGATGATAAAAGCCAATATAAATTAATCCTGGGGAACTATGAAGGACACAAGGCCATTCGCAACCAGTCGCCTATATCCGGAACCGATTTAACCAATATCGCAATAACAGGCGAAGGTGTGATAGATGGTCACGGCGAAGTTTGGCGTGCCATGGGCAGGGATAGGGTTACTGAATCAGAATGGAAAGAACTGCTGGCTTCAGGTGGTGAACTAAGCAACGACGGTCGCACCTGGTATCCGTCGGCTAGTTACGCAAAAGGTGCAAAGATATCCAATGTCGGTTATGTTGATCCTGAAAAGTCATTAAAGGACTATGAAGCGATTAAGGACTACTTCAGGCCGAATTTAATAGTGATTAACAACTGTAAAAAAGTGTTGTTACAAGGTGTTACTTTTCAGAATTCGCCGGATTGGTGCCTGCACATGCTGTTATGCAATGATCTGACACTGGAAGGTGTCAGGATCCGCAACCTGCCCAGTGCTCAGAACGGCGACGGAATGGATCTCGAATCTTGTTCGCATGTATTGGTTGAAAACAGTACGGTAGATGCCGGTGACGATGGTATTTGTATAAAATCGGGCAAGGACGAAGAGGGCCGGAAGGTTGGTAAAGCTTCACAATATATTGTTATTCGTAATAATATAGTGTATAAGGCGCATGGCGGCTTTGTGATTGGTAGTGAAATGTCGGGCGGCGCTCATGATATTTTTGTTTCTGATTGTACTTTTATCGGCACAGATAACGGACTCCGTTTCAAAACGGTTCGCGGCCGCGGCGGTATCGTGGAGAATATATTTATCAGGAATATCACTATGCGCGATATTTTGCATGATGCTATCTTATTTGACATGTACTACTTTGCCAAAGCTCCGACGCTGGCGCAAACAAATGGTAAAGTGGATATCCTAGCTGTTGATGAAGGCACTCCGCAGTTTCGTAAATTTTATATCAGTAATATAGTTTGCGACGGGGCGGAAAGAGCCATGTTTATACGCGGTTTGCCTGAGATGAGTATCAAAGATATCTACCTGGAAAACGTATTTATAAAAGCCAATGTCGGAATTAATATCATGGAGGCACAAAACATTAACTTAAACAACATAACCATGGAATGCGATAATACCGGACCGCTGATTAATATTGAAAATAGCAATCACATCACGTTTAACCAGATAGTTCCCCAAACTAACCCCGATTTATTTTTTAGTATAAATGGAGATCGTTCCGGGCAGATCAGCGTTCAGCATACCGCCGTATCAGCAGCAAAAAACATAATCGAATTTAAATACGGTGCTGATAAATCAGCATTGACAATAGACAAATAGTTTATCGAAAAATTAATCCCTATGCATATAAGATTAAATTTTAGCTGGTTCTTGCTTCTCGTCTTTATTAATTTCCCGGCGAGCGCCAAAGCGGCAATAGCGTATGACGCGTTGGTTGCAAAAGATGGCAGCGGAAAATTCACAAGCATTCAGCAGGCAATAAATAATGCGCCGGATGGCAGAACAATACCCTATAAGATCTTTATCAAGGCAGGTACTTATACTGAGCAGGTCATCATCCCTGCCACAAAACCCTATATAGAATTGATCGGGGAAGATGTAGCGCGAACAACAATAGCCTACGGTGATGGTAAGGGCGGTACATCCGTAGTGGTCATTAATGCCAATGATTGTATGCTGATGAATATCACCATGGAAAACACGCAGGGACGTCTGTTTGACGGGCCACAGTCGCTTGCGGTTAGAACTAATGCTAACCGGATTGTGTTTTTTAATTGCAGGTTTATCAGCGGGCAGGATACCGTTTTAACCAACCGGGAAGCGAACCGGGTGTATTTTAATAATTGCTATATCGACGGGAATACCGATTTTATATACGGCGCAGCAATGGCTGTTTTTGATCGTTGCGTTATCTTTCCACGAGATCGGGTTGATCAAGGTAAAGGGGGCTATGTTACAGCGGCAAGTACCCCGGTTGGACAAAAATACGGCCTGGTCTTCAGAAATTGTATAATGCCAAACAATCATGGCTTAACGAGCTATACACTTGGTCGGCCCTGGCAGAACGATAGCCGCACCGAAACGCAAGGGCGTAAAAGGGCCGAAAATAAGGTGGTATTCTTAAATACCACAATGGGCGCTTCTATTGTTCCCATCGGATGGTCAATATGGGATAATGGTACAAAAACAGCTGTAATAACTTATGCCGAATATAAAACGACTAAGTTTGACGGTACGCCAGTTGATTTAAGCCAAAGGGTGCCATGGTCTGAACAGCTTACCGATAGCGTAGCTAAGTTCTATTACGATAACAAACTGTTATTCGGCGATTGGGACCCTTTTACCATTTGGAAGGATTTACCCCAAAAAACAACTGCGCATTCAATAACCATAGCTAATTTTATGGCGCGAAGCATTAATAATATGGCGGTATTACAGTTTAACAGCAGTTGGCCACAAAACGGGGTTACCTACCAGTTGCTTACAAGTCCTGATAAGCATGCGTCATTTAAAGAAACTAACAGGTTGATTACAAAAACGAATACCATAGCAGCCTACCAATTTAACATAGCTATGCCTGCTGAAAACCAGGTTACCTACTATCTTATCCGGGCATCCAAAGGCAACGCCGTTGAAATGTCCGATACGTTATCGGTTAGCCTTGCCGGTTTAAATAAATCACATAATTTCAGAGAGAAATAAATTTAACAATGAGTATACAACCGACAGCGAACGAAGCTAAGTTATATACCATACCAGGTATATTGGGCAGTATGGATGGAACTCGTTACAATAACCATAAAGAATGAAAAAACAACCGCTGATATTGGTCTTAATGATGTGGTGCTGCAGGGTTGTGGCACAACATACGCCCATTGCGCAAAAGAGCGGACCAAGTTATGTGTCAAAAGTCTGGGTGGCCGATCAGGGGAATGGAATCTATAAAAACCCGATACTGGATGCCGATTATTCCGATCCGGACGCGATAAGGGTAGGTGATGATTTTTACCTCATCTCGTCGAGTTTTGAAGCTATTCCCGGTTTGCCTGTTTTGCACTCAAGGGATCTTATTAACTGGGAAATTATAGGGCATGCGCTATTGAGGCAACCCCCGTTCGATCATTATAATATTCCCCGACATGGTGATGGCGTTTGGGCACCATCTATCCGCTACTTTCACGGTGAGTTTTACATTTATTATCCCGATATTAATTATGGCATATATCTGATAAAAGCCAAAAATCCTGCTGGTCCCTGGAGTAATCCGGTGCTGGTTTACCCGGGCCTAGGCCTTGAAGATCCATGCCCGTTGATAGATGATGACGGCCAAATGTACCTGGTACATGCATTTGCAGGCAGTAAGGCTGGCATAAAAAGCATTCTAGCGGTAAATAAACTTAATACCGATGGAACAAAAGTAATGGATGCGAGTGTAATAGTATATGACGGACATAAAATTGACCCTACCATCGAAGGACCAAAATTTTATAAACGCAATGGCTATTACTACATATTTGCACCCGCAGGCGGAGTGTCGACAGGCTGGCAATTAGTACTCCGCTCAAAAAATATTTATGGACCCTATGAACGCAGGGTCGTGATGGATCAAGGTAAGAGCAGCACAAACGGCCCTCACCAAGGTGCCTGGGTAAGCACCCAAACCGGTCAGGATTGGTTCCTGCATTTCCAGGATAAAGATCCGTACGGAAGGGTGCTTCATCTGCAACCTATGCAATGGAAAGATAACTGGCCCGTTATTGGTATCGATAAAAACGGAAACGGGAAAGGTGAACCAGTTGCAAGCTACAAAAAGCCTGATGTAGGCAGATCGTATCCCATTAATAGCCCTGTCGAAAGTGACGAATTCAACGGCAATACGCTGGGCCTGCAATGGCAATGGATGGCTAATCCCGGTGAAGCCTGGTATTATATGAATCCGGCTAAGGGTGTCGTTAGGCTGTATTCGGTAATGATACCAGACAAACAAAATTTATGGGGTGCCGGGAATGTGCTCTTGCAAAAGTTTCCCGCAGATGAATTTATGGTAACTACTAAGGTAGATTTCGAGCCTAATCCAAAACTGAAAGATGAAAAGGCGGGCTTGACTATTATGGGGTTAGACTATGCTGCGATGGCTGTGGAAAGTTCGGCTGATGGAAATTGCCTGGTTTATGAGGTATGTAAGGACGCAGGTAAAGGCGGGACAGAAGATGAAAAAAAAATAATCAGGTTGTCATCTTCAATAATTTACCTGGGAGTGAAAATTGAGGCCGGCGCGAAGTGCCATTTTGGTTATAGCTTAAATGGTGTAGACTACGTGTGGTTAGCTGATGAATTTCAGGCGAGGGTAGGGCAGTGGATCGGGGCAAAGGTAGGGCTGTTTTGCACTCGCGAAAGCCAGTCGAATGATTCTGGTTATGCGGATTTTGATTGGTTTAGGGTGGGCGCTTTAACAAAATAGGATGACAAATTTTTAAAGATGACATTACTCAGTGTTCAAAAAATACAAGTGCGAATAAGGATATAAGGGTCATGAAAGTATTCCTCGTCTTTTTTATTGTCATGGTTTTAAATACAAGTGCTATTTGTATCTCATCCGCCCAAAGTCAGTGCCTCAACCATAATAATAGTATTTTAACAAATATTAATAGAAATAAGACCTATTCGGTCAATTTTTGTACTCTAAAAACCAATTGCCTTTTTACGTTTGTAACTATAAGACTAATAAATAAACAATTCAAAAAAGTGATTTAGGCAGATTAACAGAATGTAACTATATCCAATAATTATGAAATTTAAAATAACAACTTTTGTCCTTGCCTGTACTGCTTTAGCTATAACAGCTTATACCGCAGCTGCACAGGACGGCAGTGAAAAAGATCTGTCTTATTATATTGCTAATGCCCCGTTTAAAATGACGATAGCCGAACCACATTTTAACAATAAAGTTTTTAATATACAGGACTACGGTGCAATATGCGATGGTCAAACACTCAATACAATCGCCATTGAAAAAGCGATTTCAGCATGTAATGCTGCTGGCGGTGGCGTGGTACAGATTCCCCAGGGTTTATGGCTTACCGGACCTATCGAACTGCAAAGTAATGTGAATCTGCATGCAGATCGCGGCGCGCTGATTATCTTCACTACCGATCATGTTCAATATTCGATTGCCAATGGTAAAGCAAAGTTGCCCTTATCAGGAAATAACCTTCATAATGTCGGAATTACCGGCGAGGGAGTATATGACGGGGGCGGCGACACTTGGCGGCCGCTCAAAAAAAGCAAGGCGGCACCAACTCTTTGGGGAGACCTGGTAAAAGCCGGCGGCACGGTTAGCAAGGATGGCAGCATGTATTATCCTACAGCAGAAAATACCCGCCCGACAATGGTGTCGGTACAAAATAGCACCGGGGTAATCATAGACGGACCCACATTTAAAAATTCACCCCAGTTTGCGCTCAATCCCCGGAATTGTACCGATATGATCATTCGTAATGTGACGATAAACAATGAATATTATGCGCAAAATGGCGATGGTATTGATTTGTCGTCTTGCAAAAATACGGCGGTCTATCACTGTACCGTAAATGCGGGTGATGACGGCATCTGCATGAAATCAAGTGGTAATAAAGGGGATGCCGCTACCGATCCTGCCCTGAAAAATATCATTATTGCCGATTGTATCGTTTACCATGCGCATGGCGGCTTTGTAATAGGCAGCAATACAGATGGTGGCATGCAAAACATATATGTTACCAATCGCGATTTTGTAAATACGGATGTTGGTATACGTGTAAAAAGTAGCCGAGGCCGTGGCGGTTTGGTGCATGATGTATTTGTGGAGCATATTTATATGCGCGATATTTTAAATGAAGCGATACTTTTTAATACCTATTATGAGGATAATGGTAAGGGCTCAACATCCGGACCGGTCGCAGTGAACAATAGAACGCCACGTTTTCAGGATTTTCATATCAGCGACATTTATTGCAACAACGCCAAATCCGCCATTGCCATTACCGGGCTGCCCGAAATGCCGGTAAATCATATATACATGTCGAATATGGTTATATCTGCAAAAACTGCATTCAGCGCAGTGGATGCAGCGGATATTTCTTTGGAAAGTGTAAAGCTAA
>Ga0302309_10001278_pt1 | contig 23464 bp, 19 predicted proteins | sample III_Palsa_N1_1_FD_200453 | JGI IMG/M metagenome (GOLD analysis project Ga0302309, IMG submission 200453) | Peat permafrost microbial communities from Stordalen Mire near Abisko, Sweden - III_Palsa_N1_1 | ecosystem: Environmental > Terrestrial > Soil > Palsa > Peat permafrost | place: Sweden... | reverse complement strand
GCAACCTCCGGGTATGACCACAATATGGAGAGGACTGCAAAAGTTCTACAATGTTTATGAAGGTTGGAACCTATTAAAAGATGTGGGTACACGGTAGCTTGGGAAGGGAAAGGCATCGCACAGGCCGCACGAGGCCTTTAAAAAAAGGAAAATTGCAGCTCACCCTCTTTGCACAGCAGAGAGGGTCGGCCAGCGAAGCGTCGCCGGGGTGAGTCTACGGGTCGCTGACTAACAAAGCGATCAAATCCCACCTCATGACACTCCAATAACCATTCCCTATTCAATATAGATTTAATTGATTGTGATTCTCATTTACAATAGCATAAATTTGTTTCAAACGCAGGCGATAATAACGCAGCGCACATTATAAACCCTATAAAAATAATCATGGAAAAAGAATCAAATGACATCGGTAAATGTCCGTTTCCCCACGGAGGTATGAAGCACAATACCGGCGGTGGCGGCACCAGGAATACCGATTGGTGGCCTAACCAGCTGAAATTAAATATATTAAGGCAGAATTCTTCGCTGTCGAACCCGTTGGGTGAGGATTTTGATTATGCCGAAGCCTTTAAAAGTCTCGACCTGGAGGCCGTAAAAATCGATCTCCACGCCCTGATGACCGACTCGCAGGACTGGTGGCCGGCAGATTTCGGCCATTACGGCGGTTTGTTTATACGCATGGCATGGCATAGCGCCGGAACTTACCGTGTGACCGACGGTCGCGGTGGGGGCGGGGCTGGTTTACAGCGTTTTGCACCGCTCAACAGCTGGCCCGATAATGTGAGCCTTGATAAAGCCCGCAGGCTGCTTTGGCCTATCAAACAAAAATATGGCAACAAAATTTCATGGGCCGATTTGATGATACTTGCCGGAAATATCGCGTTGGAATCGATGGGTTTTAAAACGTTTGGCTTTGCCGGCGGTCGTAAGGACGTATGGGAAGCTGATGAATCGGTATATTGGGGTTCGGAAACTACCTGGCTGGGCGGCGATATCCGTTATGCGCATGGTTCGCCGGGTGTGGTGGAAGGTCACGGCGTGCTGGTTTCGGATGATGATGATGATGGCGATATCCATACCCGAAACCTCGAAAAGCCGCTTGCAGCGGTACAAATGGGGCTGATATATGTTAATCCTGAAGGCCCGGACGGCAACCCCGACCCGATTATGGCGGCAAAAGATATCCGGGATACATTCGGCAGAATGGCGATGAATGATGAAGAAACGGTTGCCCTGATAGCCGGCGGCCACACCTTCGGCAAAACCCATGGTGCAGCAAGTGCCGACAATGTAGGCAAAGAGCCTGAAGCAGTTGATTTGGAACTACAGGGTTTTGGCTGGAAAAACAGCTACGGCTCCGGCAAAGGCGCCGATACCATCACCAGCGGGTTGGAAGTAACCTGGACAACCACCCCGACCAAATGGAGCAATAACTTTTTTGAGAACTTGTTTGGTTTTGAATGGGAACTGACCAAAAGCCCAGCCGGCGCACAGCAATGGGTGGCCAAAAATGCCGATGCGATTATCCCGGATGCATACGATAGCACCAAAAAACACCTGCCAACCATGCTCACTACCGACCTTGCCTTAAGGTTCGACCCGGCTTATGAAAAAGTATCGAGAAACTTCCTGGAAAACCCTGATGCATTTGCAGATGCCTTTGCCCGCGCCTGGTTTAAGCTTACACACCGCGATATGGGCCCTCGCGCCCTTTACCTCGGCCCTGATGTACCGGCTGAAGAACTGCTGTGGCAGGATATTATCCCTGCGGTAGATCATAAACTAGTGGATGAAGCTGATGTTGCCGCTTTAAAGGCGAAAATATTGGGATCAGGCCTGAGCGTAGCCGAACTGGTGTCTACGGCCTGGGCTTCGGCGTCAACTTTCCGTGGTTCTGATAAACGCGGCGGCGCAAATGGTGCGCGAATCAGGCTAGCCCCGCAAAGATACTGGCAGGCAAATAACCCGGCACAACTGCAAAAAGTATTGAATGTGCTGGAAGGCATTCAAAAAGAATTTAATGGTTCGGCTGCCGATGGTAAAAAAGTTTCGCTTGCCGATTTGATCGTGCTGGCCGGTTCGGCAGCGGTTGAAAAAGCGGCGCAGGATGCCGGGCATACCATTGCGGTACCTTTTACAGCCGGTCGTGCGGATGCTTCGCAGGAACAAACCGATATGGAATCATTCAGTTACCTTGAGCCAGCGGCAGACGGTTTCCGCAATTATCGCCGCACAAAAGCGCCGGTGTCTACCGAGGAATTGTTGATCGATAAAGCGCACCTGCTTACCCTTACCGCGCCTGAGTTAACCGTACTGGTTGGCGGCTTGCGTGTGCTGGGCAATAATTTTGATGGCTCCAAACACGGTGTATTTACAAGTACACCCGGCTTGTTGACTAACGATTTCTTTGTGAACCTGCTTGATATGGGCACACAATGGAAAGCCGTATCGCCAGACAAGTCGCTTTATGAAGGCACCGACCGCACTACCGGTGAAACCAAATGGACAGCCACCCGCGCCGACCTGGTATTCGGCTCCAACTCTGAACTACGCGCCGTAGCCGAAGTTTACGCCAGCGCCGACAGCAAACACAAATTTGTAAAAGACTTTGTTGCCGCCTGGGTAAAAGTGATGAACCTAGATAGGTTTGATTTGGTGTGATGTGATAGGTTGAGATTAATATTATTTTAAAGGCGGATTTTGCTGTTCGCCTTTTTTTGTTTATAACGTATTTAAACGGCTTAAATATCATTAATTCCTACAGAAATATGCCACTATTTCAATATGATATTATTATATTTATCTGCCTTTTTTATCTGTATTTATGAAAAATTATTATCTCAAATTTTTTTATTTTTTTATTTTTAATAATTTTTCAAATCATAGTATCAAGCGGTATCGATATACCAGTACACAAAAGCACGGTCTTTTTTGTATCATAGGATTGCTACTGGTGATATTCTCATCTTTTGTCGCGTCAGCACAAAATAACCCCCTGAAAAACCGTTCTACGGCACAAATTATAGCCCAGAACAAAGTAAAGAATGTCTATAACATCAAGCTCGATTCTACGAATAATTTTGTCAATTATATTTTTCACAATAAGCTGAATTATCCGCAGAAATCATATAGGGACACCATTAAATTTCTGGCCGACACTTTCGAAAAATCGGCTAGCTTCTCAAATACTAAATTATTGCGTGGCATAGATTTTTCTAATACACAATTTGATGGGGTCTGTGATTTCACAAATGCCTCATTTCGGTGCCATGTCAACTTCTATGAAACCCGTTTTCATGGATTTGTTGATTTTTGGAATATCAATGCTAACGACACAACTAACATTGATTTTTATTATGCTAATTTGCCCGATTTAATCGACTTCTCTGACAATTATCAATTGCCGCACCTTGTGGATTTTTCAGAAGCAAATTTCGATAACTCATCATTATATCAAAATCATCAATGGCATTACATTAATTTATATCAAAGTGATGTATCGGCTTTAAGAATGGATTATACCCATTTCAGATTATGCTTCTATATGAATGATGAAACCGATCTTGTTTTGAAAAACAAAATTATACGGCCTAATGATAAGATGTTGCTGGATGGCGTACTATATGGGTTAAAAGACAAAAACCTATACAGCGCCTTATTAGATAATTCCATTTACAGAGAATATTTACATGATGTATTTCCATCAGCCGGTGTAACGGATAGCGTTAGTGAAATTTTTACGAAATATTGGTTAAGCATAGGGAATTTCCCCAAGCGGTTAGATAAGGATCAAAAAATTGCTATATATGAGAAATTACTAAAAAACTTTGATGCTCAGGGACAAAAAATAAGTTACCAAAATCTGGATATTGAATATCGGAATTTCAAAAATGGTATAAATGTTTTGCCCTGGATATGGTATTGTTATGGCTACCATAAAGAATTAATATTTGCCTGGACAATCTTGTTCCTTATTGTCTTTACATCCATAACATTTTGGCTGTACCCCCAGTTGAATAAAAGCAACGCATCAGGCGGTGTGTACCTCATTAAATCTTTGCCTTCATATGATAAATTTAAAGATGAGAAAAAGCATGTAAAAAGAAACAGGCTTTGGTATGCATTTGTCTATACATCTGCTATGTTTTTCTCATTAAGTTTGGATATTAAAAGTGTGAATTTTAGTCATCCTAAAAAATTACTGGTGAGTTACATTATTGTGGTTTATTTAGTGGGTTTGCTCTGTATTGGCTACCTGGCCAACTTTATTTTGCAAAAATAAGGGTATTAAATTGTGCTTGTTTTTCAATCTTATAAAGGGCTTAGCCATCGCCCGGTTAAGTGCCCACACTCGACCGAAACAAGGTAGCAAGTGTCTGCACTTGCGTTCCCGGCATGTCATGAAATTATTTAAAAAAATCATTATTGAATGCCATCGTGAGCGTGGACGCTCACAAACTTTCACAGTCAAGTGTGGACACTTGACTGGCGATAGTTGACAAACATTGAGTTGGAAACTAGCGGGAAAGGGGTTAACCGATGAAATTAAATGCTTTCTCCGGTTAACCCATCTTCTATTACATAAGTGACATATATTCAGAAGTGTTTAAGCGTACGATTTTGTAGCAGGAAACGCATTTCCAGGCCGCTTCCAATCAATATTATGTGCCAGTTGCTCACTTTCCAGCAATCTGATGTACAGATCAATACCGCTTTTTATTTCTTCCAGTAACACAAATTCATCTGCCGAATGCGAGCGCGCCGAATTTCCCGGTCCTAATTTGATGGCAGGAACAGGTAGCCAGCCCAGATCAGACGATGTTGGCGAGATGTATGTACCGCAACCGCAGGAAATACCTGCTTTGACTAGTGAATGGTCGCAGGATATGCTTTTGGGACGCAAAATACCTGGCATTACACTGATCTCGCTATTCGTTTTTTCTTTTATGATGAAGAGTATCTGTTCAACGGTATAAGAATGATCAAACCTGATATCTACCGTGAGCATACATTTAGCCGGGACAATATTGTGTTGCGTACCGGCATTGATTTGGGTTACAGTCATCTTTACCGGTTCATTACCACCAATTATCCGTTGAAAACGATGCGACTTAAACCATTCCAGGTCTTTCAAACACTTGTATATTGCATTATCGCCTTCTTCACGTGCCGCATGTCCGGGTTTGCCAGTGTATAAGCAATCAATTACCATGTTGCCTTTTTCGGCAACAGCAATCTGCAATTGCGTTGGTTCGCCAACAATAGCGGCATCAATATGGCCCAGTTCCGGCAAAACCGCCCTGATACCGTTTATTCCTGAATTTTCTTCCTCAGCCGTTGCGGCCACGCAAAGGTTGTATGGAAGGCCCTGGTAACTGTAAAAATGCTGAAACGCAGCAATCAGTGAAACCAGGCATCCACCCGCATCATTGCTTCCCAGGCCAAATAGTTTACCGTCACAAATTTCTGGCCGGAAAGGATCATGGGTATAACATTCATTAGGTACAACGGTATCCAGGTGTGAATTGAGCAATATGGTAGGCTTTGCAGCATCATAATACTTGTTAAAACACCATACGTTGTTGCCTTTGCGTTGTGTTTTGATGTGAAAGCTTGCAAAGTAGTCTTGTACCAGGTCTGTAGCCTGGTTTTCCTTGCCACTGAAGGACGGTATTTCAATTAGTTGCTGCAATAAATTGGTAGCAGCCCTAAAGCTATTATACATGGTGATCATGATCAATTTAAATTTGGGTCAAACAACATGGCTGTACACAGGCAATTGTACCTGTTCTTACTTTCGAGTACCTGGTAGTTTACACAGCTTTCACATTTTTTCCAGAAGTTTGGGTCTTTTACAATTTCGGAGTAGGTTACCGGTTCAAATCCCAACCGACTGTTCATTTTCATAATCGGCAGGCCCGAAGTGATACTGAATATTTTCGCCTCCGGACATTTCTTACGGCAAAGGTTAAATACCTTGGTTTTGATGCGCGAGGCAATACCCTGGTTACGGTGTTTAGGTGAAACGATCAGGCCGCTGTTGGATACGAATTTCCCATCGTCCCATATTTCAAAGTAGGAAAAACCGGCCCATTCGCCTTGTTTGGTCACAGCAATTACTGCCTTACCGTCATTTATTTTTTCTATGATCGATTCGGCCGATCTTTTGGAGATGCCCGAGCCGCGTGTAATAGCCGAACTTCTCATTTCTTCAATAATTTCGTTTGCAAAAGTTACATCTGCCGCCCTGGCAGACCTTACAATTATTTGTTCATTGTCGTCCATTATTATTATGCCGTTTAAAATGTTTATTTATGGCATTTAGCATTGTACGAAAAGGGTGCCAATGAAATAGTTGACTAATTTTCAATTGATTACCAGTTAGTTAATTCCAAAAAAGATTTTGGATTAAAAAGCAAAGCCCTCTCAAAATGAGAGGGCTTGTTCAATTCGATAAATCATAAGAAGATGCGATCAATTTTCAATGTCGTATTCTTTAATCTTCCTGTTTAAAGACGCCGGACTAATATTTTCAGTAACCGCAGGATCTTCTTAAAGAAACCCTGCAGGAACAAAACCTCTTTGGCTATTCTAAATAAACTGCTGTTTCGCTTCAGGCGTAATTGGGGTAAAAAAGTTAACCAAATTCCCGTCCGGGTCTCGGAATAGTAATGAACGGTTACCCCAGGGCATGGTGGTTGGCACCTGTACAATAGTATTTGCAAGAAACTCGCCCAGTTGCTGGTAAATGTTGTCAACGTCTTCTACCATAAATTCAATAATGACGGAATGGTTTTCCGCCGGCCTGGCAATATCCGTCCCGCCAAAAAGCGCCAATGTACGTGTGCTGCCGATAGCCAATGTAGCTTTGGGTGTACGCAGCTCGGCAAAATCTTCGGTGTACTGTATTACCGGTATTCCTGTAACCTTTTCATAAAACCGCACAAGAGGCTTAATATCTGCTGTTATGATCCTTACTGATGTGAAATTCATATGGTATGATTTTTTGTTTACACCGCAAATAACCAACAGCTGGTGACAACGTTATGTCAGTAGCTTTTATAGGTGCAATTTTTTTTTAGGTTCGAACGGGCGATAAGAGACCTGGCATTCCTCGTTTTATCCCTGAATAATCCTATATTAAACTTTTATTTCTCCCATGCCCGACAATATTCGCCTAATTCCACGCGCTGCCCTTAAGGGAACAGCTACCGGCTTGTGCCTGATGTCTTTTTTTACCTTAGTGTGGACAGGTATCGCTTATGGCGGGCTGTATTCGGGCAACTATTGGGCCGTGCTGCTGATATTTCCGGCTTTTTGCGTTGTTTTTATTATAAATGCGATCAGACTTTTCCGGGTGGCTAAATATTTCCCGGAGATTACTTCTCCGGAGGATATTGCCCGCGAGAAGAAAACGGGAATGCGGTTCGGGATTATTTTCGGTGCGGAAGGGCTGCTTATTTTTCTCGGAATTAACATCGTGGTAAATTTAGGGCATCCGGAACTAACGGTCCCCGTAATGGCGCTGGTGGTTGGCTTGCATTTTTTTCCTTTGGCGCGGTTATTCCGGCGCACTATCGATTATTACCTCGCCAGCTATAGTACGCTGGTAGCAATAGCGGCTATGGTATTGAGTTACTATAAATATTTCAACCAAAATGAAACGCTGGTCTTTACCGGGATTGGAATAGCATTTGCCACGTCGGCCTATGGTGTTTACATGCTCGCCGCTGGCAGAAAAGCAAGGGCTGCACTGAAAAGCAATTCAAAGAACACGTAAACTCTGTGGCCCTTTGTGTTTTTTTCACCCTGTGTCCACGGTTAAATTTTACCACAGAGTGCACGAAGGAGACACAGAGGTGCACAGAGCTTTTACAGCGCAGAATATTATTTTTTTGCTATCTCCTTTTTAATTTCGGTTGTAAGACGATCTCTTTCACCGCAACCGACCTACTTCCCATCCTTATATTCAATCCCCAAATGAAATTCCTCAAATACTTTCACAATTTCACCAGCAATTATCGCATTTCCTTTATCCGATGGGTGCAAACCATCATAAGTTACGTTGATTGCTTCTTTCGGGTAGGGATAATCATCAGTTGCCGGGTTAAAAGGGATATTGGCAGCTTCGGGATATTTGTAATTCACATAGGAACCTGTGGCCGGGTCTTTTAATCGTTTAAAATTTACCAGGTTGTTAAAGCTAAGGGCGCCGTTATGGTACAGGTCGACAACCGGGATATGCTCATACGCGCCAATGGAATCTATCGCGTTGGCGAATGACTCCAGGTACTGGCCGTTGTTAGCTTTATAGGAGCCGTAGGTATTGTTTCGCGGGTCGTTTATATAAACAAAATCCGCTCGTTGCATGGGCGTTATCAAAAGTATTTTTGCCTGCGGGTTTAGCACACGGAGCTTATTGATGATGATGCGGAATGAGCCGTATACGGTTGTATTTCCTATGTTGTTGATGTAATCGTTCAAACTGCCAAGCGGCCTTCCATGCCCCCAATCGTTCGTCCCCAAAAAAACGGAATAAATATCGGCTTTCACTAACCCGAGGCTATCTATATGCTGCGCGATATTTCCCGCTGTCCACCCGTTATAGCCCTTGTTGATATATTGCAGGCCATCAAAATGCGCAACAACATCGGTTAAATAGCCTTTTGTTACGCGGTTTCGGGTTTCGTTGGTATGATCGTTTAGGTAGGTAATGGAATCGCCGATAGCTACCCAGGTTATGTCCTTTTTTTTGAAGGAGCTGAACAATAGCACTGCAGCGAGCAAAAGCGCGAATGTTGGTTTAATAAAATTCATTTGGTTTTGAATGTTTGTGCTAAGCTACAAACAAAGAGGTAAATGCTGAATGGGAAGCCGAAGAGTTATAGTTTTTCGTCTTTGCAGGGTCTTCTAAAAAAAAGATTACAGCCTTTTCAACTTCATCATAAACGGCCGGTAGGCCTCGTTCATTTCTGCGAAAAGCGGGTTAGCGGCATGCCGTACCATCACCTTGCTAAAAAGCTTCAGCCCAATAATAAAGGCAGCCAACTCATCATCGTTGCTGAATAAACGCTTTGAGCGGAGTTCATCCATCAGTCCGAACAGTTCATGACAAACCCCAAAATCCAGGTCCAGGTGTTTTTCCTGGTCTGCCGGCGACTTTAAATCCAGCGCCAAATGATACTGATAATCCTTTTTTTCCATCGGTTATTATCAAATAAACAACGATGTTCACGGTTCCGCAAACGCAATAGACTAATAGCAAGCAAACACCGACAAACAGGCAATCTGAACAGATGGCTACTGGCTATCCAGGCTTTTCATAAAAGCAACCAACGCCGATTTTTCTTTTAAGGTGAGGTGTAGTTTATCGGCAGACAGTGTTTGATTGGGAACATAAATACCCGAACCTGCGCCGCCGCCTTTATTATAAAAATCCACCACTTCTTCCAACGTTTTGAATACCCCGTTATGCATGTATGGAGCGGTTAATGTAGCATTACGTACCGTTGTAACTTTAAAAGCGTGGCGGTTAAATCCCTCCGGCTGAATACCAAATAACCCGGGATCGGGATCTATATGCTTTCCGTTTTTCCTTTGCGGAACTCCAATCACCTCGGCTTCCATCTGCATGTAACGCGGCGGCAATGCCCCGTTAAACAGTGGCAGGTAATGACAAGTTCCACACCGTGCCTTACCCATGAAAAGATTAAACCCATATATTTCTGTGGGTGTTAACGCCTTCGGATTACCTCGCATATATTCGTCAAACCGGCTGTTGAGCGCTGTTAGGCTGCGAACATAGCTGGCCAGCGCGTTCATCACCTCAAAGGTGTCGATGGCTGTGCGTTCCCTTTGCGGATAAGCGGTTTCGAACAGTTTGCGATAAGCGCCGTCACGCCAAAGCTTTCCGGTAGCCACCTGCATATCGCCGTGCATTTCATCACGGTTTTGTACCACGTCGTTTACCTGGTCTTCCAATGACGGCGCGCGGAGGTCATCAAACTGTGCAGGCTGCAGGGCGGCGTTAATCAATGTAGGCGTGTTGCGCACAATGAATTTTTTGCCGGTGATATCGATATTTTTGGTCAGCCCGTCGGTAAAAGCCTTAGCAGGTTGGTGACAAGAGGAACAACTACGCGTACCCGATCCCGACAATACAGGATCAAAGAATAATTTTTTGCCCAGCGCGATCTTTTCAGCGGTAGCCGAATCTCCAGGCGAAGCCGTATAAGCGTTGCGATTAAAGGCCACCGGATCAAACAGGGTGGGTGCATCCTGGTTGAGGAGGCGGTTATAACGAACATCCGGCAAGTTCAGCCGTTGCTTTAACGCCGTTAACTGGATTGTTAGTGGATTGGCGTAACGGATGATAAACGCTGCACGGTCGAAACGGTTAAAAGTTACGGGATGCTGCAAATACTGTATTGCCGGATCAAATGTGATATTGGTATCATAGCGACCGATAACATCATGCAGACTTTGCAGCGCAGCGGCAGATTCGGTAAAGCAATTTTTTGACAGTGGGTCGTCAAAATCATTTAATCCCAGCACTTCTATGCGGAATACTTCCAGCTTGGCGGCATCGAGTATTTGCCAGTCCTGCAAGTCGGCATGGTGGAAATAACCGGCGTATTCAGCAGCATTTGTGGCCAACCTGTTTAATAAATTTTTCAGCTCCGGCCTTTTTGCAGGGACAAAATGAGGGAAAATATCCTGTTCGATCACCTGCAGGCCATCGGGTTGGATAACCTGGCCATTCAGTTCGGTTTCCGGTACAGGCGGGCCGTTTACCAGCCGCGTGGTCAGTGGGTCGAAATATTCCACCGCCCATTCCATCCGTTTGTAAGCGATACGCACCGCATGAAAACGCTGTTGCCACAAAGCCGAATGTGCAGCATCGGGAATTGTGGCCTGTAACAGGCTTACGTCAGCAGCCAGGCTGTCTGCCTGTAATTCAAGCCGCTGCCTGACCGACTGTGCGGGCGAGGGTTCAGGCGGCTTTAGCGAAAGCAACACCAACGCCAGCACTGCTGCAAACAAACTCCCGGCAACCTTAAAAGGTAAAGGCATGACTTAGCGGATCGGCGTGTTCGTCACGCGCATTCAGCGGTTTTAGCCCCCATCTTTTTTCGATAAAGGCCAGGATGCTTACGGTTTCATAACTCGTATGGTCTACATAACCTTTTTTGGCAAAAGGCGATATGATCAATGCCGGAACACGCGTACCGGGTCCCCATTTATCGATTACCGGCGGCGCTACATGGTCCCAGAACCCACCATTTTCATCATAAGTGAGTATGATCACGGCATCTTTACCATCAGGGCCGTTCAACACCGCATTGATCAACTCCACCGCATGACTTTCGCCACCGGTTACGGTAGATTCCCCCGGATGCTCGTTTTCCAGGCCTATAGGTTTAACAAAAGATACCGCAGGTAAGGTGCCTTTTTTTGCCGCTTCGAGAAACTCGGTTTCGTCTTTCAGGTGTTCAGCACGTTCTTTCGTACCCTCGGCATAGCGCGCAAAATAGGCGAAAGGCTGATGGTGGTAGGTAAAAGTAGGATCGGGCTTGCCTGCAACCGCATTGTTCCAGCCGCCTGAGTACCATGCCCAGGAAATTCCTTTGTCCGAAAGGCGGTCGCCGATGGTTGGGTTTGTTTGGTTGGGCACCAGGTTGGCCGTGATATCCTTCAGTGGGTGCAGGTTTACCGAATTGGCGGTGTTTACTGCGTAACCATCGGGTGTTACTGTACCATCTTTTACCAGCTTGCCTGAAGCGTCAACCTGTGCTATAATGTTCGCGGGTGCATTCGGAAACACAGGCGATGCAGCGGAAACCAGCCATATATGATTAAGGAATGAACCGCCGAAAACGCTATGAAAAAAGTGATCGCAAACGGTATATTTTTTGGCCAGGTCGTAAAGTGGCAGGTCGGCGGTTTTGTAATAGCCCATGGTTAAGCCTTTGGTGAAATTGTATAATGCATACTTATCCATTTTACCACCATCTATTTGCACCTGTTCCTGGTAGAAGCGGTGCGTTACATCCGGGGTTATTTGGTCGGCAGCAACGTACTGCTCAATACCGAAATAAGTATTGGGCAGATTGATCGGAAAAGCGCTGCTGCGCGGGATAGGCGGGAGGGTAGTATAAGGCTGCCCTGAAGCATCCAGTTGTATAATGTTTTCTTTTTTTGCCTGCTCAAGGCCATCGGCACCGGGAAACTGCCCGTAAAGGTTGTCAAAGCTGTGGTTCTCCATATAGATCACCACCACATGCTTTACCTTATTGATCTGCGCTTCGGCCTTAGTATAAAGCAGTAAAAATACTGCAAAGAGAAAAAAGGGGATTGTTGATATGCTTTTTTTCATGGTTCACAAAAATAAACGAATAAAAATATTATCATATAATTTAATTGGGAGGAGTGATTTTGTTACAGAGGAAATATGGTTGGTAATGAAAGCTCTTTTTTGTGGCCAGGCTGAAACTGAAGTTAAAGGCTGTTTCGGTGCAGGTTAGTTCTTTTGGCATGCATGCCTGGCATAAATGCCAGTGGTAAACAGCGTAATGATCGCGGTGGTCAATATGAGTTTCATCATGAATATTTTTTCGAGCAACTATATAAGCGCCGGTATGCATTTTTGATTTAAATTAGCATATAAACACAACAAATGACGATCCCGGAATACCTCACCAGCGTAACAGCTGAACGACAAGATATACTTTTAAAGGTCCACGAACTCATTATCGCTAATGACCCCAGCGTCGCGCCGGTGGTTAAGCCGCTGATGGGAAAGGATGCGATTTTATATGAGGATCATGGTTATATGAAATATGGCCTGGCGGATACAAAAAAACATATATCCTTGCATTGTTTACCAATGTACATGGTTCCAACCCTGCATGCTAAGTTCCAGGCGTTGCTGCCGGCAGCGCAATTTCAAAAAGGCTGTATAAATTTCAGCAGCGCCGGCGAAATGCCTTTGGATGCTTTAACTGCTGTGATAGCCGATTGTGCTGCGGTTAATATCGTCACCGTACTGGAAAGCAGGAAAAAGAAATAAAAAATTACTATAACTAATTATAACTAATACTATCTAACATGAAGGCATTTTTAGGGATGGGCCTGCTCGGCTCCAATTTTGTAAAAGCAATGCGCCGTAGGGGCGAAGAGGTACAGGTGTGGAACCGTACGGCCGCCAAAGCGCAAGCACTGGAAAACGATGGTGCAAAAGCGTTCGAAGAAGTGAGTGAAGCGGTAAAAGGCGCGGACGTCATCCACCTGACTTTAAAAGATGACGCGACTGTAGATGAAGTACTTGAAAAAGCATCGGCGGGCTTTAAACCCGGCGCCGTCATCTATGACCATACCACCACTTCGGTTGAAGGCGCTAAAAAAAGGACTGCGGATTGGGGGTCAAAAGGGATCACTTACCTGCACGCGCCGGTTTTTATGGGCCCGCCAAACGCCCTGGAAAGCACCGGTTTTATGTTGGTATCAGGCGACCAGGCTATCATTGCCAAAGCCGAACCGGAACTATCCAAAATGACCGGAAAACTACTGAACCTTGGTGCTGAAACAGGCAAAGCTTCGGGGATGAAACTTACCGGCAACCTGTTCCTGTTAACGTTAACAGCGGGTATATCCGATACACTGGCAATGGCAAAAGGGTTGGGTATTTCCGGGGAAGAATTAGCAGGTCTGTTTACTTTCTGGAACCCGGCGGCGGTTATGCCGGCGCGGCTAAACAAAATATTAAGCGGCGATTTCGACAAGGCCTCGTGGGAACTGTCCATGGCCCGGAAGGATGCGGGTTTAATGTTGAAAGAGGCTGAACAGTCTGGTGCCCATTTAACGGTGATCCCCGCCATTGCTGCGGAAATGGATAGGTGGATAGCAAAGGGCTATGGCGACAAGGATTGGAGCGTTATTGCTAAGGATAATATTTAAAAGAGTTTTAGGCAAATTTTCAGCGTGATCGGTGTTTTTCAGTTTCCGCAGGGTCACCGACTTTGAGTGAGCATAAGAAGTGGGTTGCAAAATGGTTTTACTCGTGGCTATCAAATAGGCTATAATTTCATAACCGCCGCATACATCCGCCCGCCAAACCTCGAAGGCATTTCGCCAAGCTTTGTAACAGTGCTGTAGCCAAGCGCCACAAAAAGTTGTTCAAGCTTTTGGTAGTTGATAGGATAGGGCACCCATGGGCTGAATCGGGTAGTGTCGTATTCTACGATGAGGAAAGTGGGCTGGTTTGCAAAGCAGGCTTCGAGTTTTTTGATCAGTTTTTGTTTGTCGCGGATATAGTGGAGGGAGTTAGCCATCAGTATGCCGTCGAGGCCGGATAAATTCAACTCGTCTTTCTCAAAGTCAGCTTTAACGAAGTTAATCGGTAAGTTTTGATATTGCTTGTCAACTGCGATGATATGGCTGCCGGTGGGTAACAGGCTTTGCAGGGCAATGGTGAAGGTGCCACTGCCACAACCGAGGTCGGCCCACTTTTGGGGCTGCTGGGTGGTGATGGCGCCTTTAATGAGGTTGGTGGCTTCGGTTTGTTGCATTTTTAGAACTCTTTACCATTTGACGCATCTTCCAGAGAGGGATGGAAAACCCTTATTTAATAAGTTTTTTTAAATCGGTGGTTGTAATGGTAATGTTTGCTCCTTTTATAGCCAAACCTTTGGCTAGTACTTTATCACCAGTCCATAGTTTGGCATTAAGTTCTACGGCAAGTGCGATAAATGGAGTGTCATCCTCATCTATATCTGTTGTCAAATCAAAAGCTTCAATCCATGACTGCTGACTGATAGATTGTTCTGGAACAAATTTATAGTTGATAAAACGAGTTCTTCTATATCGGATAACGCTTTTGAATCAAGTTTGGAGTAAGCGACTATTTTCGATGAGTATCTTTTTAGTTCTTCCTTAAGGAGTTCGGCGCAAAAAATGTAAACTCATCCTGTATATTCATCAAAATTTCGCCAATGGCGGAATGAGGATTTAATAGCGTACAAAAAACGATGTTAGTATCAACTATTAAAGTCACTTGATAAATTTCGCTTTATTTTCGGCCCACCAGCGTTTTTTAGATTCATCCGCGAGTTTATTGGCTTGTTCCTCTGTGCCTTCACTTTTTCTGATAGCCTCCTTATATTTGAGGTAGGTAACTATCCGTTCAAAGCCGGTTGTGTCAATATCGGCCGGCAAGCGGAATATGATTTCGTCATTTGTTTTCTCAATTACCATATAACAAAAATAGTGAATTATTATTAACAAAAGTGGCTTAAAAAGCAGTGATCTCAGAGTGGGTCATTATAGTCACGGACAAAGTTAGTGTGGGTGGTTATCGACACCAATTGCCTGATCGTTTCGATACCGATTAAAGTCAACTATTACTGGCTTTATGAAGCTTTCCGTTCTGGGGAATTTATGTCCTCACCACAGGCGGCTTCAGATATTGTATAAAAAATTGATAAAGCTGGTTTAAAGATGCACCGGTTTGGGGTACTGAATGGCCTTTGCCATAATTAATAAGTGTGGAAGTAGGCACATGCAGCGAATCCAGCTTAGCTTTAAAATGTGCTACCTGGTACTGGTAGTAACGCTCATCATCAGTATTATAAAAGAAGATAACCGGCGCAGTGGCAGACGATTCCACCAGGTAAGCCGAACCCATGGATTGCCATAAAGTATAGTTTTTATTTAGCTCGCCCCAGGCCCATATACAGCGGGTTTCAAGGTTAGTGTCGCCATCATTGGGGGTGTCGTATATCCGGGTATAATCAAACACGCCCGGACCAAGCGCTGCCGCTTGCACCTTGTCCGAAACATTGGTATTAAACCCCGCATTTTCAATATCCGGTACTTTTTTGTCGCCAATGGCCATTGAGCCGGCAGTTGAGCCGCGCGAAAAACCAAAGATGCCGATCTTGCCAGATAATCCCAGTTCGTTGCCCATTTTACGTAATGTTCGCACAGCCGATTTTACTTTGCGCGCAGCATCGGGATTGGTTTCGTACGATTTGTAGGTATCGGTTCGTCCATTCACAGGTTTACCTTTCCCCCAGGAGCAATATTTAGGATGATCGGCTATGGCCCAGGCAAATCCATTAGCAGGTGCGCCTTCTAAAAAAGAATCGTGAAATGCCGCCAACATATTTTCCTGCTTCAGCCTTTGGTTTTTATTCTCATCGGTCAACCTCTTTTTGATCGGGTCGTAAGTAGCGTAACTGTTGCTGTAGGAAAACGACAATATCACCGGAACGGCTTTAGCAGCATTGGCCGGATAAATGATATCCATATTCAGGCTATCACCTGATGTATATTCTGCGGGCGTGTTATATACCGTCGGGTCATCTTTGAAGTAAGGCACATTGCGTACTATGCGGTAACCTTCAAACAGTATGTAAGATTGATAATGAGAATAATCTTTGTATCCGCAAAAACTTCCGTAGGCAATGGAATCATTAATGGCAATAATATCTCTATTAATCATTGGCGAAACAGCATGCTGATCATGGGCATAATTGAGTTCGACAACACGATATCCCTGGGCTAACAGCCAGGCCACATCTTGTTTATTGCTGTTTCGCCCGATTTTTTTAATGTGCAGATTTTCCAGGTAAACTACCGTTGCATAATTACCGGCAAAATCCTTTACAGGCTTTCTGGCTTCGGTTACAGTATAGACAATGCTGCCGCCTGTAACCTTACTTTGCCATGTGCTGGTAGCTGAGCGGCAATCAGCCGTACATATCGCTAAAAATAAAAGTATAATGTATCGCACGGTCTGGTATTAAATGTTAGCAGAATATGTTCACGGCTGTGGTCGGGCAGGCAAATCTATAATTTAACAACGAGTTAGGCGTAAAAAAGAAGGGAAAGTATCTTGTTAAAAGACCTTTCCCTTTTTGTGCTTCATCATTTTGTTTTACCCTCAAAACGGAACCCAAATGGCAATAGGAGGTGTCGACCCCGAGTTAAAGCCGCCGGCACAATTTCATACGCGTCTTATTTCCATTTCTTCTTAAGCCAGGCCCTAACCGGTTCATCATAATATTTCAGGCTCAGGTAAGCGAACAGGATGGATACTGCAAAAGTGACCAGCCCATAGCCCAGCTTCAGGCCGAAGGATGCGTTCCAGTTATCACTCACCCAGCCGGTATAGATATAAATAAATGCATAGTGCGTAATGTAAATAGGATAGGATATATCACCGAGAAACTTACAGATCTTATTTTCCCTGTCGCCCTTGATCACGCCGCTGGCGCCGAGATAAACGATAAGCGGGAACACGAGAATAATGCTCAACGATTCAAAAAGACCGTTCATCCAGTCATGCTGGTGATCACCGATCCTCGGTATAAAGAAGACGATGGAAAGCAGCACACTGCATAGCAGGAACGCGTTATTGATATGGCCCGGTTTGACCACCCTCGATAGCAGGAGCCCCGCAAAGAACGGATAGATCAACCTGGTAAAGCCAATGCGCAACTGCTCCGCATTCAGTGACCAGCCGCCGGTCAGGTCGCCCGATTTACAGGTAACGGAATATTGGATCAGTACGCCTGCGGCTATAATTATCAGAACAGTTAGCGCAGTTTTGGAAAGCTTACGAAAGCCGATAGCATACAGGATATTGGCAATATATTCAAAAAACAACGACCAGCCCGGTCCGTCAAGCGGGTGCATTTCCTGCCAGCCGCGGATATCCCAGGAAACAGGGATAGGGATTAACGTGAAACCGATCAGCATGATCAGCAGCATTTTCCATACCGGTACGGTATGGATCAACGGCCACATGTGAGAATCTCCGAAGTAAAAACAAGCGGCACCGATGAGCATGCCCATGACCACCATTGGCTGCAGCCGCTCCAGGCGGCGCTTAAAAAAGCCACCGATGGTGAGTTTTCCCCATCGGTCGTCATAAGCATAACCGATAACAAAGCCGGACAGCACGAAGAAAAAGTCGACAGCCAGGTAGCCATGATTGATCAACTGGGTGTAAGGACTGGTTGCGTTCGCTTCAAAAATATGGAAGCATACAACAATCATGGCGGCTACGCCGCGCAGACCATCCAGTATGGGGTAGTGGGGTTTCGATTTAATTGTGTTTGCGTCCTGCATTTTTTTAATCTTTATAGTTTAATTTAGGGTAAATAATGTTTTGGTTTTGATGTCATCTGAAGCGGCCCCGATAAGCGCCTCGAAATCGCCCGGTTCGGCAACCCAATCATGTTTGGCCGCATCGAAATAACTGAGTGCCGATTTGTCAATGGTAAATGTAACGGTTTTTTCCTCATTGGGCTGTAAGCTGACTTTTTCAAATCCCTTGAGCTCTTTTACCGGCCTCGGAACAGAACATTTGAGGTCGCTGATATACAGTTGGACGACTTCTTCACCGGCACGGCTACCTGTATTCTTTACTTTTACAGAAAAGGTGACCTGATCCGATGCTGACATGCTTTTTTTATCGCTTGTCACTTTGCCATATTCAAAGGTGGTATAGCTCAGCCCATGCCCGAATGCGAATAGCGGTTTGATATGTTTTTCTTCGGCCCAGCGGTAACCCACGAAAATGCCCTCCTTATATGTGACCTGGTCAGTGCCCGGGAAGGCATCCAGGGCCTGCGCACCGTTATCTGTAAGTTTTACCGGGAAGGTAAACGGGAGCTTTCCCGATGGGTTCACATCACCCAACAGGACTGCGGCCAGCGCGTTGCCGGATTCGGAACCGAGGAACCAGCCCTGTACAATGGCCGGTACCTGGTTTACCCAGGGCATGGACACTGCATTGCCGGAAATGTTAACCACAACCAGCTTTTTGTTCACTTTAGCAACTGCTTCGATCACTTTATCCTGGTCATAGGGCAATCCAAGACTGAGCCGGTCAAAGCCCTCGTCGTCCTGGTGCTCGCTCTTATTCAGTCCGCCCACAAAAATGACTACGTCTGCCTGTTTGGCAACCTGTACCGCTTCATCGATCAACTGGTCGGGCGTACGGTTATCCGCCAGGTGCTGACCTGTTACCACGCCGTTGTAATTCCCGGTGGTATCACCTACATAACCACGTGCGTAAACGATCCCGGCCTGGCTGCCCACCCTTGCTTTGATGCCTTCCAATGGCGAGATCTCATATCTTGCTTTTAAAGAGGAGCTGCCACCGCCAACAGTCATCCATTTGATCGCATTTTCACCGATAACGGCAATCCTTTTGGTCTGTTGAAGGTCGATAGGCAACACATGATTATCGTTCTTGAGCAGCACGATGCCTTCCTCTGCGATCTTGCGCGCGGCAACCGAATGTTCTTCCGAATTCAGTGAGCCCAGCGGACGGTTCTTGTTCATAGTGGTCAGGAAACATAACCGCAGCACACGGCGGACTTTATCATCCAGCTCTTTCGTGCCCACTTCACCGCTTTGGATCATCTTTAAATAAGGCGCAGCCAGGTAGTAGTTATCATAGGCATTGCTTTTTCCAAAGTTCAGGCCATTTGTCCAGGTGCCGAACTCCATATCCAGCCCATTAAATACCGCTTGCTTGGTATCATGTGTTCCGCCCCAGTCGGATATGACCACGCCCTGGAAACCCCATTCCTTGCGCAGGATATCGTTGATCAGGTATTCATTATGGCAGCAATGTTCGCCCTTATACAAATTATACGAGCCCATAATGGCCCAGGCGCCGCCTTCCTGTACGGCAGCCTTGAAAGCCGGCAAGTATATTTCATATAGAGTGCGGTCATCGACATTCACATTGACCGTGCTCCGGTTACTTTCTGAATTGTTCAGGGCGAAGTGTTTGACGCAGGCAGCGACACCATTTGACTGAACGCCTTTGATATAGGGGACCACCATCTTTGAAGAAAGAAAAGGATCCTCACCCAGGTATTCAAAGTTGCGCCCGTTTAACGGCGAGCGGTAAATATTAACGCCGGGGCCAAGCAGGATATTCTTGTTACGATAACGGGCTTCCTCACCGAGCGATTTACCGTACAGGTAAGACATTTCTTTGTTCCAGGTTGCGGCTACACAAGTAAGCGCAGGAAAAGCCATGCAGGAATCATTCGTTTGCCCGGCCTGCTGCCATTCATCCCATAACACATCCGGCCTGATGCCGTGCGGCCCGTCATCTGCCCAGTTTTCCGGAATACCCAGGCGCGGAACGCCGGGAGAGCTAAATTTGGATTGGGCATGGATGATATTGATCTTTTCCTGTAATGTCATACGCGATAGCGCATCTTCCACGCGGGCGCTCAGCGGCTGGCTGTCATCCAGGTAAACCGGGAGTTTACTTTGCGCCCGGCAACATATGGCGGCGCACAATGTGATAACCGTTAAGGATATTGCTTTTTTTAACATAGCAGCCGGTTATTTTAAGGTTAGTTTTGCAGATTTAACATCGCGGCTGTTCGTGCCGATCATGACATCAAAATCATCAATTTTAAAGCTGACGGTTTTGGTTTCACCCGCCCTTAACCAGATCCGCTGGAAACCTTTTAGCTGTTTGACAGGCCGGATGGTGCTGCCAACACGCTGATGGATATAAAGCTGCACAACTTCGCCGCCATCCATTTTGCCGGTGTTTGTTACATCCACTGTTGCGGTAACGACGCCCTTTGCGTCAAGCCACGGGGCGCTCAGTTTCACATCGCCATAGGCGAAATCCGTATAGCTTAAGCCATAACCGAAGGGATAGAGCGGGGCATTTTTTTCGTCCATGTAATTGCTCCTGAATTTTTCAAAACCGTGATCGGAAGCCGGGCGCCCTGTCGAGAAATAATTGTAATAAAGCGGGACCTGGCCTACGCTGCGGGGGAACGTCGATACCAGTTTTCCGCTTGGGTTGACTTTGCCGAATACGACATCGCCAATGGCATTCGCCGCCTCGCTGCCGCCAAACCAAACGTTGAGGATCGCGGGAACGTGCCCGTCTTCCCAGGCCAGCGTCAGCGGGCGGCCGGTGAACAATACGAGTACTACCGGTTTACCGGTTTTAACCAGTTCTTTAAGCAGGCTTTCCTGTACATCAGGAATAGAAATATCCGTACGGCTGCTGGATTCGCCGCTCATCTCGGAAGCCTCGCCCATAACGGCCACGATGATGTCCGATTTGCCCGCAATCTTCAGTGCCTCTGCACTGAGTTCTTCTTCACTCCGGTTGTCGCGGTGGAGATCACGTCCAAACACAGTGCCGTCAGCTTCCATCCTGGCATCGGCAAAGAGGTTTGATCCCCTGGCGTATAGTATTTTTGTATCCGGGCCGGCGGCAGCCTGCAGGCCTTCCACAACGGTAGCGGGTTTAGTTAGGTCGGCCGCGACACTCCAGGTGCCCACCATGTTGGAACGGGTATCGGCCAACGGCCCGATCACTGCGATCGTTTTGCCCGGTGACAATGGCAAAAGATGCTGATCATTTTTAAGCAGTACAAAGCTTTCAGCCGCCGTTTTGCGCGCTATGGCTAAGTGCTCCGGCGTGTAAATAGCCGTCTTTGCACGGTTTTCATCGCAATATTTATAAGGATCAGCGAACAGCCCCAGCTTGTATTTTGCAACCAGCACCCTACGGCAGGCATTGTTTATATCTGCCATGGAAACTTTACCTTCCTGGTATGATTTTTTTAAGGTAGACAGGTAACCTTCCGAAACCATATCCACATCCAGGCCGGCCTTAAGTGCGCGTGCAGAAACCTGCTGGATATTTCCTAAGCCATGGTTGACCAGTTCGCCAACGCCGCCATAATCGGCAACGGTAAACCCGTTAAAGTGCCACTTCTTTCTCAGTACGTCCGTTAACAACCACTCATTGGCATGTGACGGCACGCCGTTTACCGTATTGAAAGAAGCCATCACGCTGCCTGCGCCCGCATCAACTGCGGCCTGGTAGGGGTAAAGGTAGTCGTTGAACATCCGGAACTGGCTCATATCGACCGTATTGTAATCCCTGCCTGCCTCGACGGCGCCATATAAAGCGAAATGCTTTACGCAAGCCATAATGTCTGTATTGGAAGAAAAATTATCCCTGCCCTGGTAGCCGGCAACCATCGCCCTGGCGATCTGCCCGCCAAGATAAGGGTCTTCGCCGCCGGCTTCGGCAACACGTCCCCAACGCGGGTCCCTGGTAATGTCCACCATCGGGCTGAAAGTCCAGCAGATGCCGTCAGCGCTGGCTTCGATGGCAGCAATACGTGCCGATTGCTCGATTGCAGGCATGTCCCACGTACAGGCTAGGCCAAGCGGGATAGGGAAAACCGTTTCATAGCCATGGATAACATCCATACCGAACAGGATCGGTATCTTCATACGGCTCTGTTCCACCGCTATTTTTTGTATGGCCCTGATCTTCGCAGCACCTTTAATATTGAACATTCCGCCAACCATACCTTTTTTGATCCTGTCGGAACTAAGGCTATTGCCGCCGTTACCGGTGACGATATCGCCTTCGGTCTGAAGGTTTAGCTGGCCGATCTTTTCATCAATGGTCATCCTGTTCATTAGTTGTGTAATAAACGCATCCATCTTCGCATCTTTGGGTTGCTGGGCATGCAGCATGGAAAACAGCGCACAAGCCATAAACGTGGCAAATACTTTTTTCAACATGGTTTAATTTTTTGGGTTTAATATAGTTGCCATAAGAACAACTGAAGGTAAAGTTAGCGGGATAGGATAGTCCACAAACGGCGCATAGAGAAATAGTAGCAATTATTCGGATGTACTTATCTGTAAGTCAAATACTTAAATTGAGATAGGCATCATAAAAAAGTAGTGGTTTCGGAACCTGGTTATTGCATGAAATCGATGTTGCCGATTTTGGAAACCTGGTTCTCAAACGTATCACGCGATACGGCTGCCTTGTTGCGTGCACCTGTACGGTAATTATAGATTGTGCTTAAACTTAAGCGCAAAAAGGACGCGATCTTTACGCTATCGGTAATACCCAACCGTATCAATGCGTAAATGCGAAGTTCTGTGTTCAGCAGCTCACCGGATTTTACCGTAATCCTTTCTTCAGGTATTAGCAATGAGTTAAACTCACAAACAAAATTGGGGTAAAGCCTTAAAAAAATATTGTCAAATATCTTATAAAGCTCATCGGCTTCGTTATGTACCATTTGTGTGGACCGCAGCATCCGGAACAATTCATCGAGTTGTTTTTCCTGGGCTTTTTTATGGAGCACCTTCCGATAGTCTTCGAGTTTATTGATATAAGTGGAACACAGGTCGAAAAACTGCGCGATATAGGTTTCTTTTACTTTATTCGCCTCCGACAGTTGCCCGTTAATTTCATTCAGATGGCCATTTTTCTTGCTGATCTCCTTATTGAGTGCATTGAGCTGTTTGGCCGTCATATCCAGTTCCTCTTTTATCCTGGATATCTTTTTCATCTGCTTGTTCAGGTAAACAACGGTTATCACAAGAAAGAGCGACAGGATGCTGATGAGCGATAAATAGAGTT
>Ga0302309_10001277_pt1 | contig 23465 bp, 23 predicted proteins | sample III_Palsa_N1_1_FD_200453 | JGI IMG/M metagenome (GOLD analysis project Ga0302309, IMG submission 200453) | Peat permafrost microbial communities from Stordalen Mire near Abisko, Sweden - III_Palsa_N1_1 | ecosystem: Environmental > Terrestrial > Soil > Palsa > Peat permafrost | place: Sweden... | reverse complement strand
CGCCGGCTTCTTTCAGATTCCCCCTCGCGGTGGACACCCTTGCCTTAAGCTAACGCTTCCCACTATCAAGGCGCGTTCGGGACTTCCACCCTATAGTTTACGCCCATGCCGAGCACACAACAAAAAACCATCCGTTAGCTAACGGATGGTTTTTTTGCCGGTTGGTTTGTAGCCGCAGGCTTTTCTGCCTTTACCTTAGGGGCTGTTTCGGTTTTTTTCAAATGATGGGGCCTGGTATTACCATATGATCCCATGGCTATTTTCCCCTTGCGTGTTTTTTTATCTCCTTTTCCCATAATGTTATAGTTTGTACAATAGCTAAGTTTGATAATTAAGAAATTGTTTTGATAAAAATACTTAATTACACTGCGTATACAAAGCTGCGAAATGAATATTTGTATTGGTTTTTGCATTCAGCGCTGTTCCGGTAATAAACAACTCGTTTTTTGCGGTAACAATAAACTGATCAATTTGAGATGCCCCTGTATAGGTTTTTCCGTCGGTGCCTAATGACTGCACTACCCATAGCATTTTGCCATTGGGATCGAACTTTTCAATAAAGCTGTCATTTTTACCATTAGCCTGCAGATATTTAGCTGTTGAACCTGTTCCGAAATTTACGCGTCCGTTGAATATGCCACTGATATACAAGTTACCTGCCGCGTCTGTAGTTATGGATTTATAAGGTTGTGTATTAATCTTCCACAATGTATTGTTATTTACATCAACCCTGGTTATTGAAGTACTGTCAACAACAAACGGGTTTGACTGGTTGTCAAAAATCACGTTTAATATGTCGCTGGCAACAATTTTATCATTTACGCTGATGGTATTGAAGTTTTTGTCATATTGCGTTATTTCCGGGGACGCCGTAGTATTGAACCCATAATTCAGGTTGTAAAACGAACCTGATGGAAAAAACCGGTAAGCATGTTTGCCTATAGCTGCGGATTGCATTTGTTTTACCTTCATCAAATTACCATCAGGGCCAAATTTATACATCATATATCCCGATCCGGATTCACCTTGTACTGTCGGATCATCATAAACAACATCAAGCGGATGGCTGTATGCTTCTGAGGCTACATATACGGTACCATCACTTTCCACATTCAGGCAGTCAAATAGTGCATCCGAATCATAATAAATATGCTTGCTCCATATTGTATCGCCTGAATTATTGTATTTTATAGTATTTACAATACAATTCCACGGATTTGCGATAGTGAAATAACCTGAATAAACCTCCTGCAATGAATCGACACCTATTGACACGCTATAGCTGGTTGTTATCGCTTTTGAATAAAGCAGCTCTCCCTTTTCATTAAATTTTTTAAGATAGCCGGGCGATAATCCTGCTATTGGATTTGCACCGCTGGTAAAAGGCCCGGTAGCATTAACAATGTAAACGTTTCCGTAGGTATCGCCTGTTATTGCGTCCGTTGAACTTAATGACCCATCTGTATTTAATAAATAATCGGGTAAAACGTTTTCGGAAAGAATTTCCGGCCCGGCACATTGATTGGTTTTAGCAGGCGAATTAGGATTGTTTTTTTTACATGCCGATAATGCCACAAAAATTAATAATGGAAGTATAACATGAAAGCGTATAAAACTCTTCATATATATGAAATTAGGTTAATCGATTTACTTGGTTGATATAAAGGTATACAATAAATCAATAAAACAAAAATGCCCCGGTAAACTGATACCGGGGCACAAAATATTTTTATTAGAATTTAAATTATGCAGTAACCATATGCTCTTTCGCTGCGAGGTAACGTTCCGCTTCAATAGCCGCCATACAACCTGTGCCGGCAGCGGTTACGGCTTGGCGGTAGATATGGTCCTGCGCATCGCCGCAACAAAATACGCCTTCGATATTTGTCTCGGTAGAATCGGGTTTGGTGATGATGTAGCCCGTTTCGTCCATTTTTAACCAGCCGCGGAAAATATCGGTATTGGGTTTATGGCCTATCGCTACAAAAAAGCCACTCACATCTACTGTTTTTACTTCGTTCGTTTTGTTATTGATAACCTTTACACCGGTAACCACCTGCCCGTCGCCAACTATCTCAACCGTTTCGGTGTTGTACAATATTTCAATATTATGGGTATGTAATACGCGGTGCATCATGGCTTTAGAAGCACGGAACTCATCCCTGCGCACCAGCATGGTTACCTTACGGCATAGTTTTGCCAGGTAAGTAGCCTCTTCGGCGGCAGTATCGCCTGCACCAACAATGGCCACATCGTGCCCGCGGAAAAAGAACCCGTCGCAAACGGCACAGGCCGAAACCCCAAAGCCATTATATTTTTGTTCAGAGTCCAGCCCCAGCCATTTCGCCGAAGCGCCTGTTGAAATAATAACGGTATCGGCCAAAATAGTTTTTTCCTCGTCGACAACCACCTTATGGGGCAGGCTTGAAAAATCAACCGAGCTTATGTAACCAAAACGGATATCGGTGCCCAACCGCTCGGCCTGCATGCGGAAATTCTCCATCATTTCAGGCCCCATAATACCATCCGGGTAACCGGGGTAGTTTTCAACCTCGGTGGTTTGCGTAAGCTGGCCGCCGGCAAGCATTCCTGTGTATAAAACAGGTTTCAGATCGGCACGTGAAGCATATATGGCAGCCGTATACCCGGCGGGGCCGGAGCCTATAATGAGGCATTTTACGTGTTCGGTATTTTCAGACATTGTAACTCCTTAAATTGAGGGACAAAGGTACGAAAAAGTTGATTTTTTTGGGTCAGTGATGGGTAAAAGTTATTGCGACGGTACTCTGTATTCGATTAAGGTAGGGCCTCCGTTACTCATGGTACCTACAGTTGAGTAAGTTTGGGTTTGTATACGTTGATGAGGAACCTGCCAGCTAGTCAACGGGTGTGAGGAAGCTATTGAATGGTAAGGCCTATATAAGGTAAACATTTGCCCTGTGCGGAACTTTGTTATTTTACCATCGCATTTTGCAGGGGCGATGGGAGGCGCATTTTTCAGTACCGCAATCATAGCGCTGTCGACCTCTGCATTTACCCCTTTTATTATCATAGGGTCGGCAATCTTTCCTCCTTCAGTTACTGTAAAATGCAACAAGAGTGAGCTTTTCATTAATACCTCTTTGTATGATAAGAGATTTTTCTCCAGGTAAGTATAAAAAGCGTGTTGAAAATCAGGATATTGCGTATGTTCTTTTAAGTCTTCAATATGGCCCTTTTCATATTTTGATTCAACTATCAGTACACTATCTTCCGAATACATGTACCTCGAACCAACGGGCATATCATTCTTCATAGTTTCTATTGTTATGCTGCCATCCACATAATTGTATATTATATGTTGCCCGTTCTCTTGTCCATTCTCGTAATATGTTTCAGATTCTTTTCTATTATTTGCTGTAAATACTACCCAAGTGCCGGTTCTTTTACCATTTTCAAAATACCCGGTTTGTTGTAAGTACGTACCAGCAGTATCTTTATGCGTTACCGGGTTATAGTAAACCGCCCGCTGATAAACGCCAAATTTACCTACAGGTATCGTGAGTTTAGCATCCTTATAATAACTGTAGCTAAGCAGCGTGTCGCCCATATCATATTGGCTAACCTTATAGGCAGAATCACTCAATTGCTGAACATATATATAACCTGCCGCGCCCTGTTTCTCCGGGACTAAATGTCCATCATGACTTACATAATACTTTAAAGTTTGAGCGGAACTTGTTTTTATAAGGAATAGCAATAAGGCCAGGCAAAAATATTTCATTATAATAAGTTGGTTGAACAAATATAGTTATTTGCCCAACCCGGCAAAAAACTTTTACGTAAAAAGCTAATCAGTATTAACTGCAATGGAAGACAAAAAGAAAGCATTAAAGCAATTTATTATTATCCTGATGGTGATACTGGTAGTTACTATACTGGTATTAAAACTGATTTTAATAAATGGATAGTAACAAAAAAACCGTTCGTTAGCTAACGGCTTATACATATTAAACCATAAAATAATTACTTTTATAGATATTCCCTGGATATGAAAAAAAGTTTTTATTATCATATTAACCGAGCCCGAAATATTATTTACAAGGAAACGCTTTTTAACGCCAAAGAACATTTCTGGACGTTTATAGGTTCTTTCGTAGGAATTGGGTTAATAGGCTTGCTGGATAGCAAGTTTTTAAGCCCGGCGGATAATATATTTTTACTGGGCTCTTTTGGGGCTTCGGCCGTATTGATCTACGGAATTATTAACAGTCCTTATGCGCAACCGCGTAACCTTATCGGCGGCCATGTCTTATCAGCGCTTGTGGGTGTAACCATGTACAAGTTAATCCCACATCACGAAATCTGGCTATCGTCGGCGCTTTCGGTTTCACTATCTATCGTGCTGATGCAAGTAACCAAAACCTTGCACCCGCCGGGTGGCGCTACTGCACTTTTGGCTAACATCGGTTCGCCGCGAATTTTATCATTGGGTTATATGTATGTACTGAGCCCGGTTTTATCCGGGGTAATTATCCTGCTGCTGGTAGCTCTCGTATTCAATAATATAACTCACGACAGAAGCTACCCGAATAACAAAAAATGGCTGAAGGTTTGGCGCAGGTTCAATCAATAATAAAGTTAATCATTAAAAAATAACATTTCACATTCAACCTTTACACGCTTTTATCAGGCTGTATGCAGTCGGAGGTATCCCTAACAACATGACTTTCTCTTCGTTATTGGTTATACAAATTGTGTGTAACAATGCAGCGAGTTTGTTTTGACAGTTTATTACAAAACAAGTTACTTTTACTTACCTGTATTTGCCTTCAGTACCCGTAAAAAATTACCGCCTAATATCTTATCTATGTCGTTCTCAGTATAGCCCAGCTTTAATAACTCGGCGGTTACTTTCGGATAATCGGTTACGTCGTCCATTTCTTTCGGATATGATTCGGCGCCATCAAAATCCGACCCGATACCCACATGGTCAACACCTATAAGCTTGGCGATATAATCGATATGTTTTATCAGCAGGCTTAACGGTGGCCGCATAGCATCCGATTCGGTTTTATAAATGGCGTACAGCCTGTCGGTAGCCAGGTCGCCGTCGTGATATATTTTAATCAGCGAGTCAAGCTGGGCACGATGCGCATGACGGAATACCCGTGCCTTTTTTTCATAAGTGCTATCCACAAAGCCGCTGTAAAAATTCACAAATACCACGCCGCCGTTTTTGGCAATGGCCTTCAGCTCATCATCCTTTAAATTGCGCTGGTGCGGGTTAAGCGCATAGGCGCAGCTATGCGAAGCAATAACCGGTTTGTTTGTAATTGCCAGCACATCATATAAAGTTTGTTCGCTTGGGTGCGAGAGGTCTATCATTACACCCAGGTCGTTCAGGTGGTGCACGATCTGCCTGCCATAGTCGGTAAGGCCGTGAAATTTCAGGCTATCGTGGTGAAAACGTTCGTCATAAGCCGATGTAGCCCACGAGGTGCTGTTGTTCCAGGTAAGGGTTAAGTAGCACATGCCGCGTTTGTGGAGGCTATCGATATAATCCATGCGGTCTTCTATCATATGGCCGCCTTCAACGCCTATAAGGGCTGCCATTTTGCCTTGCGCAACCGCTTTTTTCAACTGCGCGGAGTTACGTACAAGCGTTATTTTATCCGGGTAACGATGTATCAACGCATAAAGCGAATCGATCTCGCGGTTAGCAAACTTAAAAGCCGTGCCTTTGCCATACTGCGGCCCGCACCAGATAGAGAATACCTGCGCATCTAATCCACCTACCGTTGCACGAACTAAATCCAACTGGCCGTCTGTCTGCAATTTGCCGAGGTCATCGTGGGTAATGAGTTCATTGGAGAGTGCATCATTGTGGGTATCAACTAAAATTGCACGTTGGTGAATTTCCATCGGTGTTTGAGCGGTTACCCTTATTACTACAGAAAGTAGCAGGGGCAGTAGCAGAGGCAGTTTTTTCATTTCGAAAAGTACAAAAAATATAGACATGGCACTAATATATACATGCCTGCAAAACAATTGTTACATAAAATTTGGCAATCTATCTATATCAAACCTATCATCCGCTTAGCGTTCTCCACTCCCACTGCATCATAATCATTATTAAAGTAAAACCAGCCGGCTTGTGCTTTACAGTCGGATTTGACACTATCGATAACTTTCTGCAAAAATTCAGTAGAATACGAAGATCGGTACAATTGCGGCACACCGTGAAAGCGGTAATAAATATTAGGCGCGTTTTCAATAACATCATCAGGCAGCTTTGGGTGGCTCATACCACAAAAGGCAATGTTATGTTTACCTAACTCGCGGTAAACATCCCCGCGCCACCAGGTTATATGGCGCGGCTCGAAAACATTGATAAATGAACTGTCGAGACTGTTAATAATACGTTCCAGTCGTTCTTCGGTATAATCATAACTTGGCGGCAATTGAAAAAGCACCGGGCCGAGTTTTTCCTGCAGGCCATTGTTTATCGTATCATAAAACCGGGTAATGAAGTCGGCCGTATCGTTAAATTTTTTATAGTGCGTAATGCCCCGCCAGGCCTTTACCGCAAAACGAAAATCAGCCGGACTGCGTTTGTGCCAGCCCTGCAATACCGATAGCTGCGGAAAACGGTAAAAAGTCACATTCAATTCCAGCGTACTGAAGTGTTCCGCGTAAAACTCGAACCATTTTGTTTTGGCGAGCTTTTCCGGATAGAATGTCCCGCGCCAATCGTTATAATGAAATCCGGAACAGCCGATGTGCCATTGCATAAGTAACTTTTAAATAACACAGATAAGACTTGCGAAGTTTTAAAAACTTGGTAAGTCTGTTCGCTATAATAAATAAAATTCAATCAAAACAATTTTTAAACCCTGCTGTTACACCACCATCGTAGCGTACCACTCTAAAACAAACCGACTTTTTAGCGACAGGATATGGATAAGAAAAAGTCGGATGAGTTAATCATCGCATACAAAGAACTTGCTTTTCAAAACGAAGAGAAGGAAAAACGTGCAGCAGAATTAATCATAGCAAACATAGAACTCGCCTTTCAAAACGGAGAGAAAGAAAATCGGGCTGCCGAATTATTGATTGCTAACCTGGAACTTGCCTTTCAAAACGAAGAGAAGGATAATCGCGCTGCGGAATTGATCATAGCCAATATTGAACTGGCCTATCAAAACGGGGAGAAGGAAAACCGCGCCGCAGAATTGATCATTGCTAATAAGGAACTTGCTTTTCAAAATAAAGAGAAAGAAAATCGGGCCAGAGAGTTGGTCATCGCCAATAAGGAATTGGCCTATCAAAACGGTGAGAAAAAAAACCGGGCAGCAGAACTAATCATCGCTAATAAAGAGCTGGCTTTTCAAAATGAAGAGAAAAAAAACCGCGCCGCTGAATTGGTTATTGCGAACAAGGAATTAGCTTTTCAAAATGAAGAGAAAAAAAACCGGGCAGCAGAACTGATAATTGCTAACAAGGATCTGGTGTTTCAAAACGGTGAGAAAGAAAACCGTGCTGCGGAATTAGTAACTGCTAATGTTGAGCTGGCGCTTCAAAAAGCCGGGGAAAAAAACCGTGCTGCTGAACTGGTCATCGCTAACAAAGAGTTAGCTTTTCAAAATATAGAAAAAGAAAACCGGGCCGCTGAATTAGCCGTTGCTAATAAGGAACTGGTTTTTCAAAACAACGAGAAAGAAAGCCGTGCCGCAGAGTTAGCGATTGCAAACAAAGAACTGGTATTTCAAAACGGAGAGAAAGAAAACCGCGCCGCTGAATTAGCCATAGCTAATAATGAGCTTATTTTTCAAAATGAGGAAAAGGAAAACCGTGCCGCAGAATTAGTGGTTGCAAATATCGAACTTGCATTTCAAAACGGGGAAAAGGAAAACCGTGCCGCTGAGCTAGTGATCGCTAACAAAAAATTAGTATTTCAAAACGGGGAGAAAGAAAGCAGGGCTGCAGAATTACATATTGCTAACGTCGAACTCGCTTTTCAAAACGGGGAGAAAGAAAATCGGGCCGCAGAATTACTCATTGCAAATGTCGAACTCGCCTTTCAAAACAGTGAAAAGGAAAACCGCGCAGCGGAATTATTAATTGCTAACATAGAACTTGCCTTTCAAAACGAAGAGAAAGAAAAACGGGCGGCAGAATTGATCATTGCCAACAAGGAACTTGCCTTTCAAAACGGGGAAAAGGAAAACCGCGCAGCGGAATTGATCATTGCCAACAAGGAACTGGTCATTCAAAACGAAGAGAAGGAAAAACGGGCGGCGGATTTAGTTATCTTAACCCAAGAGCTGCACGCGCAACAAGAAGAATTAAGGCAGGCAAATGATGAACTGAATGATAAAACACAATTGCTTATCAGGCAGGAAGAAAAGGTACGGGTCACTAATGAGGATCTTTTACTATTAAACCAGGAATTGGAAGAACGGGTAGTCAACCGCACCAAAGCTTTGGCGGAAAGCGAAACCCGGTTCCGTAACATGATGGAAACTATCCCTCAAATTGCCTGGACTAACACATTTGAAGGCGAAATCACTTTTTACAACCAACGATGGCATGACTATACCGGGCTGGATTGCGGGCAAACCAGGACATGGGGATGGCGGAAGGCGATACATCCTGATGACCGGCAATTTACATTAGATCAATTCAGGACTATCCGGAAAAGCAGTGAAGGCGGTGAATTTCAAATCCGCATTAAGAGCGCAGAAGGCATTTACCGCTGGCACTTAAGCCGTTTAATACCAATCAATAACGAAAAAGAGGAAGTACAGCTATGGGTGGGTACAGCTACCGATATTCATGAATTGAGATTGCTGCAACAACAAAAGGACGATTTTATCAGTATTGCCAGTCACGAATTGAAAACCCCTATTACCAGCCTGAAAGCTTCTTTACAGCTATTAGATCAAATAAAAGATAATCCTGCCCATAAAATGTTACCTACGCTTATCGGGCAGGCTAATAAAAGTTTAAATAAAGTTACCATACTCGTTGAAGATCTGTTAAATGCAACAAAAGTAAATGACGGGCAGCTTAACCTTAACAAAAAACTATTCACTATAGCTAAAGTTATTGATGAATGCTGCCATTATATACGTATTGAGGATATATATAAGATAGTTACCAGTGGTGATCTTGAACTCCAGGTTTATGGAGACGCTGAACGGATAAACCAGGTTATCATCAACATTTTCAATAACGCCATTAAGTATGCCCCGGAATCAAAAATCATTGATATATATATCGAAAAAATAAATGATATGGCCAAAATATCTGTAACGGACAAAGGGCCGGGCATTACAACCGATAAGCTCAATCATTTATTTGACCGGTATTACCGGGTGGAAACACATGGCATCCAGGGCTCCGGCTTAGGGCTGGGACTTTACATTTGCGCGGAAATTATCAAAAAGCATAACGGGCAGATAGGCGTTAACAGCGAATTAGGTAAAGGCAGCACTTTTTGGTTTACGCTCCCAATCGATCATACTGCAATTGGATTAAACAAATAAACAACACCACAAGTGGCTAATAACGAATCAAGTAAAACGAAAAAGGTTTTTAAAATAAAAGGTCATAAAGAAATTCCAGGGCTTGTAAATGATGGCATGAACACGCCAGTCCCTGATACAAACCCAACACCCGTAGTTTCAGAAAGTGAAGCGGTTTTGTTTAAACAAGCTGACAATCCGTTAGGTGATCCGGATAAGGCTTAATTAAGAGCTTAAAAACTAGTAGCCTGTTCTAAATTCTGTTCTTCTGAAATCATTTTTTTCTCCTCCAAATCACTAATAAACCTATATTTGAAAATTATATCAGCATTTTTTTAGCTGATTATATTGAATATGACAGTTTCCGCAAGCGATGTGAATGACCTGTACGAATTGGTTGTCGGGTTGGAGGTCCACGCGCAGTTATCTACATTAAGCAAGGCATTTTCGTCGGATCCGGCAGCATTCGGCGCTGCGCCAAACCACCACATCAGTGCTATTTCGCTGGGGCATCCTGGTACTTTGCCACGCATTAACAAGCGCATGGTTGAGTATGCCGTAAAAATGGGGTTCGCCTGTAATTGTGATATTAACCTGAACAACTCTTTCGCGCGTAAAAATTATTTTTATGCCGATCTGCCCAAAGGCTACCAGGTAACCCAAGACCAGCAACCTGTTTGCATTGGCGGAAGCGTTACCGTTAAACTTACCGACGGGACAGAAAAAACCATCGCTATTCATCACATCCACATGGAAGAAGATGCCGGCAAAAGCATGCACGACCAGCATTGCGATGATTCGCTCATTGACCTTAACCGTGCCGGCGTACCGTTATTGGAAATTGTTACCGAGCCTGATATGCGCAGCAGCGAGGAGGCCGGACAGTTTTTAACCGAGATACGGAAGATAGTCCGCTACCTTGATATATGCGATGGCAATATGGAAGAAGGCAGTATGCGCTGCGATGCCAACATTTCGGTAAGACTAAAAGGCCAAACTACATACGGCAATCGCTGTGAGGTAAAAAACCTCAACTCCATCCGCAACGTTCAGCGGGCTATCGAGCACGAATTTGCCAGGCAAGTTGCCGTTATTGAAAATGGTGGCCACATTGACCAAAATACGCTGAATTTTAATGCCGATACCGGCGAAACATCCGTGCTGCGTTCAAAGGAAATGGCTAATGATTACCGTTATTTTCCGGAGCCCGATCTTTCGCCGCTGGTTTTGGATAAAACGTTCCTCGATAATATTAAAAGCACTATGCCTGCATTGCCCGGCCAGCTATATAAAAAATATGTTGCTGAATTAGGGTTGACAGATTACGATGCCGGTGTAATAACCGCCGATAAAGAGCTTGCCCTCTATTTTGAAGAACTGATACAGCATACAGCTAATTATAAAGCTGCTGCAAACTGGCTGATGGGCCCCATAAAATCATACCTTAATGAAAACGGGAAAGATTTGAACAGCCTTGGCCTGAAGGCCGGAAACCTGGCAGGGTTAATAAAACTGGTTGATTCAGGTAAAATAAATAATACAATTGCTGCGCAGAAATTATTCCCGGCTATGCTGGCGGCTCCGGGTAAATCGGCAGAAACGCTTGCAGGTGAACTTAATCTGCTTATCAGCTCCAATACTATTGATGTGAACCGCTTTATACAGGATGCTATTGCCAAATACCCCGATAAAGTTATTGAATACCAAAAAGGCAAAAAAGGCGTTTTGGGCCTGTTTATGGGTGAGATTATGAAAATATCAAAAGGAAAGATCGACCCTAAGCAAACCAATCAATTACTCATAAAAGAATTAGAATCCAAATAATGAAAAAGTATTTAAGCTATCCGGGCAGTGTATTTGTTGCATTGCTGTTTTTATTATCATGCGCTCACAAAAATGAATTTGATATTTCCGGTACAATAAAAAACCAGGGGACCTTGAAGGCAGTTTACCTGCTTGCCGCCGACAGCACATCCATAGCGGTTGTCGATTCTACAACGCTGAGCCAGGATGGCACATTCAAGTTTAAACGCAACGGACCATATGCAAACCTTTACAAGCTGCGTGTTGGCGGCAGTATCTATGACCTGATTGCGCAGAATGGCGATGACGTCACTTTCAGTACCGACCTGAATGATAGCCTGCACACTTACCAGGTCAGTGGTTCGGAAGAATCGGAAAAAATACAGGAGTATAACAAGATCAGCAATTATTATATTGATAAAAATACTAAAATAGTAAACGAATACCAGGCAAAAGCCCAGGCACTGGGTAAAGAATCGGATTCATTATTAAATATTTACCGGCCTTTGTTCCTAAAAACAATGGAGGATGAAAATACCGCTACGCTAAAGTTTGTAAACGATAACAAAAATTCATTAGCGGGCTTTTACGCTGCAACTTCGCTCGATCCTGATAAATACGAACCGCAGTTAATTGCTTATGCCGATGCTATTAAAGATGATTTTAAAGACAACCCGGCTGTACGTCAATTTGAGCGGCAAATGGCTGCTGCAAAGCCTGTGTCAATCGGCCAGCCTGCACCTGATTTTACGGTGATCAGCATCGATAACAAACCCATCAGATTGTCTGATTATAAAGGCAAATATGTGATGCTCGACTTTTGGGCATCATGGTGCGGCCCCTGCAGGCAGGAAAACCCGAATGTGGTTAAACAATATGCCATTTATCATCCAAAAGGCCTGAATATCCTGGGTATATCGCTCGATACCTCAAAAACCAACTGGCAACAGGCCATAGCAAATGATAAACTAAGCTGGATGCATGCCTCTGATTTGAAGAATTTTGAAGGGCCAACAGAACGCCTTTATCATATCGAAGCTATCCCGTCGAACTTTATCATCGACCCGAAAGGGATTATTATTGCTAAAAATATGCGTGGCGCCGACCTTGAAGAATTTTTAAATAAAACATTTAATAAGCCTGAATAAATTGTTAAGAAATAGTGACATTTAACAATTTGTTAATATAAAATTAACTGTTTGATGCTTTTGTGTTTATACTTTTACACAAAAATTCAACCTCGCTATGAGCAACACAGCTAAACAAAAAATTCTGATCGTTGATGATGAACCGGATATTTTAGAGCTGATAGAGTATAATTTAAAGAAAGAAGGCTACCAGGTATTTTTGGCGCACAATGGCCAGGAAGCCGTTGCCGAGGCCAAAAAAGCACTTCCCGACCTGATTGTTCTCGACATTATGATGCCAAAAATGGACGGCATCGAGGCTTGCCGCATTATGCGCACCATGCCCGAGTTTAAAAATACCTTTATGGTGTTTTTAACTGCCCGCAGCGAAGAATACTCAGAAATTGCCGGGTTTAACGTTGGCGCCGACGATTATATTGCCAAACCCATTAAGCCACGCGCACTGGTCAGCCGCATAAATGCCATATTACGCCGTAATGCCCCTGCCGAAGAAGTAGCTGATAACAAACTGGAGATCGGCGATTTGGTGATCGACCGCGAATCGTACCTGGTTTATCTGAAAGGCGTTAAGGTGGTGCTGGCTAAAAAGGAATTTGAACTCCTATACCTGCTGGCCTCCAAGCCCGGCAAAGTTTATACCCGCGAAGTGATACTGAAAAACATATGGGAAGATTCGGTAGTAGTTACCAACCGTACCATTGATGTACACATCCGCAAAGTGCGTGAAAAATTAGGCGACGATATTGTCTCGACTGTTAAAGGCGTAGGGTATAAATTCGGTGAGTAAAGCCCACCGAAAACCTCCTCGATTGAGAGACTTTAGAAGTTATAAGAAACAGAAAAGGCGGTGATTTTTTCACTGCCTTTTTTGTTCAATCATGTCGTGCTGTCCGCCAATGAGCGGATCAGCATCTCACAAGCTATTTCGCAGCAGCAACTTTCTTTTTAGCTGCTCCTGCACTTGCCGCTACCGACTTTTTAGCACTGGTTACAGCTTCTTTTGCTTTTTTGGCCGTAGCGCTGGTTTTGTCAGCTGCTTTAGCCACGCCTTCTGCTGCTACTTTTTTAGCCGTTGCAGTTTCAGATTTGGTTTTGGCTGCGATTTTTTTACCGGCAGCTACCGTTTTGTCTTTCGCATCGCTTGCTGCTGTTTTAACTTTGGTTGCGGTAGCCGATGCTTTGCGTTTAATGCCTGGCTTTGCAGCAGTTGTTTTACGGGTGGCTGTCGCTTTTTTACCGGCTATGCTTTTTTTAATGCTTGAAGCAGCTTCAACTGTTTTGTCTTTTACTTCTTCGGCGGTGTCTTTGGTATCATCCCAAAGGTTTTCGATCGTTTCTTTAACCTTCTCAAAAAATCCTTTTTCTTCAGGTTTAGTGCTGTTATTACTCATGGTTTTTATAGTTAGCTATACTGTTAATTAATTGTTTAATTAATTTGACAAAGCAACTATTGTACCACAGTTATTTAGGAGGAAATCAGAAGTTGGGTTTGAGTACATATTTATCGTAAAAGCGGAAAATGTGTTCAGTTGCCTCTTCGGCAGTATCTACTAAACGATACAGGTTAAGGTCATCCGGGCTAATGTTGTGCTCATGCTCCATCATGTTGTTCTTAACCCAATCAAACAAACCACCCCAATAATCAACCCCAATAAAAACAATCGGGAAACGTGCGATTTTACCGGTTTGGATCAACGTCATGGCCTCAAAGGCTTCATCCATCGTACCAAAACCGCCGGGCAGTACAATAAAGCCCTGCGAGTATTTCATAAACATCACCTTTCGCACAAAAAAGTAATCAAACTCCAGTATCTTATCCCTGTCGATATACCTGTTATGAAACTGCTCGAACGGCAACTCGATATTCAACCCTACCGACTTCCCTCCCGCTTCAAACGCGCCTTTATTGGCCGCCTCCATAACCCCGGGCCCACCGCCTGAGATCACACCGTACCCGCGCTCAGAAAGCAAGGTGGCGCATTCTTCGGCCATTTTATAATATTTACTGTCGGTTTTGGTGCGTGCGGAACCGAAAATGGATACGCAGGGGCCAATTTTGGCCAGTTTATCAAACCCATCAACAAACTCGGCCATAATTTTAAATATCTGCCAGGAGTCGGTTACTTTAATTTCCTGCCAGTTTTTGTTTTCAAACGCGCGTCTTATTTTATCATCACTTGTCATAAAATATATAGATAGAAGTAAAAGGTATTAATTAATGAAACGCCCGTTTTGTTTTGGGCGATGAAAAGATGAACAAACCGATAAAGGTAATAAGCCCGTTAACCAATATCAACTCGTTGTCGAAGGTATAACCGAATAACCGGGATGAATTCATGCTCAGGTAATAACAAACTGCCGGGGATATTAAACAAATAAATGGTACCACTTTATCCATTACCTGCCTCTTTTTCATAAACAAACCAAAGCTATACAAACCAAGCAGCGGACCGTACGTGTATGATGCCACCGAAAATATGGCCGTTACCACCGCTTTGTTATTTATTGCGTTGAAGATAACGATGGTCAGTAACATCAGGCCTGAAAATGCGATGTGTACAAAGTGGCGGATGTTTACCTTTCTTTTGCTATTCTCATCCCCCTTTTTGGTAAAGCCTAAAAAGTCTACGCAAAATGAAGTAGTAAGTGCGGTAAGCGCCGAATCTGTTGTAGCGAATGTTGCAGCAGTTAAACCCAGCATAAATACAATCGCCGGTAACAAGCCGAGATGTTTTAGGGCGATAGTTGGGTATAAGTAATCGGTTTTGGTAACGGTGATGCCGTGTTTTGCCGCATACATATACAACAGCGCGCCCACGCTCAGGAAAAAGATGTTAATGAACACAAACACACCAGTAAAGCTGAACATGTTCTTTTGCGCTTCGCGAATATTTTTGAGACTGAGGTTTTTCTGCATCAGGTCCTGGTCGAGGCCGGTCATGCCAACGGTAATGAACAACCCGCCGATGAATTGTTTGCTGAAATGAAATTTGTTGCTAAGGAAATTATTAAAGAAGAATATTTTGGAATAGCTACTGTTTTTGATGGCTTCGGCAGCTTCGAAAACATTGTAGTTCAAACTCTTGCAAATGAAATAAATTGACAAAAACACTGATGATACCAGGAACAGCGTTTGAAGGCTGTCGGTGATGATAATGGTTTTTAACCCTCCCCTAAAGGTATAAAGCCATATCAACGCCAGGCAAATGAGCCCGGTTATGGCAAATGGCACATGATAGCTGTCGAATATAAATTTCTGTAGCACGATTACTACCAGGTAAAGCCTGAACGCTGAACCGATTACCCGGCTGATCAGAAATATCCCTGCCGCTGTTTTATAGCTCCATAACCCTAAGGCACCTTCAATATAGCTATAAATAGAGGTTAATTTAAGGCGATAATATAATGGCAGCAATACTATGGCGATAATGATAAACCCCGCTGCATTGCCTAATACAAACTGGAAATATTCAAACTGGTCGCCAGTAGGTGCGCCGACTTTACCAGGGACAGAAATAAAGGTTACGCCGCTCAACGCCGTACCAATCATGCCGAAGGCTACCAAATACCATTTGGAGTTACGGTTGGCTACAAAAAAGGTATCGTTATTGGTCGACTTGCGCGAGGTAAGGTACGAGATGAACAGCAGTACCAAAAAGTAACCGATTATAAATGATAAGAGTACCGCAGGCGACATGTGTTATTTAGTCGGAAAGTCGGTTAAGTCCGAAAGTCCGGAAGCTAATGTACAAAATGGAATAATAAATTTAGGGAGTTTTGAAAACTTCGTCTTAATAATAATTCCCCGTCATTGCGAGGAACGAAGCAATCTCTGCACGTGCAAGTCAAGAAGTAAGATGTTGTAGCAATGGACTATGCCGAGTTTAGGATAGCAAAGTTTACCGCCTGTAAACGCAGTCCAAAGGACTCCTTCGGAAAAATTGCTTCACTTCGACAAGCTCAGTGCAGGCTCTGTTGCGTTCGCGCCTGCCTGCTCACTTCTCAATGACGTGTTTGTATTTAACGGGTGCTAAATCCAATCCCCCAAAAAAAATCCTCCCGTCTTTCGGCGGGAGGATTTGTATAACTATTAAAGTCGTTAGCTTATTATAAAACAGATTTAACAGTTTTGATAATACGTGCAGCAACTTTGTACGGATCGGCAGCCGAGTTAGGGCGACGATCTTCCAGGTAACCCTTCCAGCCTTTTTGTACTGTATACAATGGGATACGGATTGAAGCGCCGCGGTCAGATACACCATAGCTGTAATCGTGGATAGAAGCAGTTTCGTGCTTACCGGTTAAGCGCTGATCGTTATCGGCACCGTATACGGCAATGTGTTCTGCAACAACCGGGCGGAAAGCTTCCAAAATTTTGTCGTAAGTTTCTTTGTTACCTGCAGTACGTAAAACTGTGTTAGAGAAGTTAGCGTGCATACCAGAACCGTTCCAGTCAAGAGCGCCAAGCGGTTTGCAATGCCAGTTGATAGATACATCATAGCTTTCGCCAATTCTTTCAAGCAAGTAACGTGCAACCCATATCTGGTCGCCAGCTTCTTTAGCACCTTTTGCAAAGATTTGGAATTCCCATTGTCCGGCAGCAACTTCAGCGTTGATACCTTCAACGTTCAAACCTGCTTCCAAACAAGCGTCTAAGTGCTCTTCAACGATATCGCGACCGAAAGCATTTTTTGCGCCTACTGAACAGTAGTAAGGGCCTTGCGGGCCTGGGAAGCCACCAGCCGGAAAGCCAAGCGGTTTATTGGTTTCAGGGTCCCACAGGAAATATTCCTGCTCGAAACCGAACCAGAAATCGTTATCATCGTCTTCAATCAAAGCACGACCATTTGATTCGTGCGGAGCGCCGGTTGAATCAAGCACCTCGCACATTACCAGGTATCCTTCTTTGCGCTGAGGATCAGGCACAATGAATACCGGTTTCAGAATGCAATCTGATGAGCCGCCTGGTGCCTGCTCGGTTGAAGAACCGTCAAAGCTCCACATCGGGCAATCTTCCAGTTTGCCGCTAAAGTCTGATTCAATTTTTGTTTTGCTGCGCAGGCTTTGTGTTGGTTTGTAGCCGTCAAGCCAGATGTACTCTAATTTTGCTGCCATTGTTAATTATTTTACTAAAATAGGGTTCGAAAAATAGTTTTGTGTGAGAATTAATTCAATTATGAAGGCGAATTTAAATTATTTTTATAAATCTTATCAAAAAAATATAAAAAAATTATCTTTTTTTTCAAAAATGCTATTCAGCAACAAGTAAATTATCAAAATGGACACCCTCAAATTGCAAAACGTTTAATTTTTGATAATATTCTCTTAAAAAATTAAACTATTCATAAAATAGGTTAATTGTTTACAGTTTATATTTAGCAATTTGCAATTGGTAATTTACAGCTTTAAAAAAAATATTATGCCCAAAAAAGCCCCTTACCTTGCGACAAAGGGCTTCGCTTTTCAGCTTTTTATTTATTCGCAGCCACAATCCTTCGGCGAAGGGCAGCCTGCTTTTTTGGTACATTTATCCTTAGTGCAGGTAGTGCAAACGGCATGTTTAGCTTTTACACTTTTAACAGGTTTTACACCATTAGCCATAACAGATGTTGCGGCGAAAACTATCGCCAGCAAACTTAAACTTACTTTTTTCATTTGTTTTTTAAATTGAATGTTAAATAATTAATAAATACAACGGTTCAGGTTGTTCCGGAATAATTATTTAACAGGCCTTTGGCGGTTTCCAGTCGGACGGATAGTAAGCAGACAGATCACCAATTTTATATAGAGGAACTGGCTTCATGAGGTGGTTTCCAAATACGGGTTGTATTTTCAGCGGCTGAACGATGAAAAACCCGCAAACCGAACAGGAAAACATCATGGGGCAACCATTTTTACTGCAACCGTCATCCTTATCAGCTGACTTATGATTGCTTCTGGTTGCTTTGGCGCCCATTTTTTGGCAGCACATACTTTTAGCCGGCATTTCATTCACGGTATTTGCCTTTCCCGAAAATGACAGGAAAAATACTACGCCGACCAGGAATACCGATAAACATTTCATCGCCTCAAATATAAATACTTGTGCAGTTAATGCAAATTCTTTCTATATTCGGTTGAGTGATGATGAAACAATTGCTAAAGACGTCTTTAATAATCGGCCTGGTAACTGCCGGGGCAATTACTTTATACGAGTTATCCGTCATATTGCTCAATTACCATTATTTTCAATACGAATATTATATCACTGGCGTGGGGATCGTCGCACTTATAGCCGGAATTATCCTCGCCAATAGATACCATTTATATAAGCAAAAGAACACGCCTGTTAATTTGCCAGATCAGCTTACAGCCAAAGAATGGCGCATATTGGAACTGATAAATGAAGGGAAAAGCAATAAGGAAATAGCCGCGCTGAACTTTATTGAAATAAGTACAGTAAAAACTCACATCAATAATATCTATTGCAAGTTGGGCGTAAAAAACCGCAAAGAAGCCGTACAGGCCTGTCGGGAATACTTTACGCAACCAAAATCAACCCTTTCTCCACCCCTCGAAATTTGAAATTCAACTTCACACCATCACCTTTGCAGTATGAATAAAATTTACCCGCGCAAACAAGCTCTATTAACCGGGCTTATATCAGGCCTGTTCGCTGTTATTGTCTTCGCTGTTATCAGCAGTTTAAATGATCACTCTCATTGGGGACTAAACCCGGTATCGTTAAGGGGCATTATCGGTTTGTTCACTTTAATCATATTAGGAATTGGGATTTACAGCGGCATGCAAAGCATTAAACGCAGTAACGGCGGTAACCTAACCTACGGACAAGCAGTTGCCGCTGGTGTACTTATCGGGCTTACCACCGGCGTTATCATTGCAATTTTAGGCCTTATTTATACATCGTTCCTCAACCCCGGCTATTCGGCCTATATGCTGGCAGAAAATAAAACCGCTATGCTGACCGAAGGAAAAAGCGCACAAGACATAGCAACAACCCAGGCCAGTTTACAAATGCAATACACCGCCCCTATGCAAATATTCCAGGCGCTGGTTGGCCAAACCGTTAGCGGCACGGTAATAGCTTTAATAATGGCCATATTTGTAAAATCAGGAAAGAGAGATTAGCGATCAGGTAATCAGAGATTGGGAAATCACATCGGTGTAATCACAAACAAAATCAGTGTAATCACAAAAAACAATAATCGGTGAAATCAAAATAAACTATGTTAAAAAAAGGGGAACACATAGAAGGCACACCTGCCGAACTGCAGGTACTACTCGACCAGGATGCTGAAGCCAGCGAATTTTTTGAAAGTCTTTCCAAATCCTATAAACAGGGCTATTGTGATTGGGTGGGTTCGGCCAAGCAGGAAGAAACGCGCAAGGTGAGGGCCGATAAAGCTATGATTATGCTGCGGAACAAGCAGAAAACACTGAAAACTTAGCCATATATACAAGCAGGGTGAAATCCGAAATTGGGATGACACATATCCTGGCAAAACCATGTACATTTGCCGCTTGTTAATATATCATGGCTAAAGTATCCATCAACCTGGCAACAGGTTCTATACAAAAAGAGGAAATTATCGTCGGTATCGACCTCGGCACTACCAACTCACTTGTCGCTTTCATCAATCCCGAAGGCAAACCGCAGGTGATCAATGACGCAGGCAAAGGCGTTTTAGTGCCATCGATAGTGCATTTTTCCAACTCAGGTGAAATTACGGTAGGCAACAATGCCAAAGAATATTTAACAACCGACCCGCAAAATACTATTTTCTCTGTTAAACGCCTGCTTGGCCGTTCATACAAAGATATTGAGAACTATAAAGACTTTTTTAGCTATAAGGTGATCGATGATGACACCGAAAGCCTCGTGAAGATAAAAGTCGGTGATAAATTTTATACGCCGATAGACCTTTCGGCGCTGATATTAAAAGAACTAAAAGCCCGCGCTGAACATGCCCTGAAAACGCCTGTTAACCGCGCGGTAATAACAGTCCCCGCCTATTTTAACGATTCGCAGCGCCAGGCAACCCGCGATGCAGGCAAATTGGCCGGGCTGGATGTTTTGCGCATTGTGAACGAACCTACCGCTGCAAGTTTAGCCTATGGTATCGGCCTTAATCCGGACGAAACCAAAACCATTGCCGTTTATGACCTCGGCGGCGGTACGTTTGATGTTTCCATCCTGCAAATTCAGAATGGAATTTTTGAGGTGCTCTCAACCAACGGTGATACTTTTTTAGGTGGCGATGATTTCGACCGCGCCATTGTTAATTACTGGATAGATAAAAACCAGCTTAACAAAACTGAGCTTGCTGCAAATAACGAGCTCACGCAACAATTACGCTTAAAAGCCGAAGAAGCCAAAAAATCATTTAGCCACCAAAGCCTGTTCAATGAAAAGATAGGCGAAATATGGTGTACGATAGACCGGGATACCTTCGAGCAACTCATACTGCCCAAAGTTGAACAAACCATAAACGCCTGCCGCAATGCCTTGAAGGACGCCGCTTTAACTATTCAACAAATCGACGAAGTGGTAATGGTTGGCGGCTCTACCCGCACCGCGCTGGTTAAAAAAATGGTGGCTGAATTTTTTGGTCGCCCGGTGCATGACGATGTAAACCCGGATGAGGTGGTTGCCCTCGGCGCGGCCATTCAGGCCGATGTTCTATCAGGTAATCGTAAGGATATTCTGCTGCTTGATGTTACCCCGTTGTCTTTAGGCATCGAAACAATGGGCGGCCTCATGGACGTGATCATCCCCCGTAACTCAAAAGTGCCTACCAAAGCCGGAAGACAGTACACCACATCCATCGACGGCCAGGTAAATATGAAAATTGCAGTTTACCAGGGCGAGCGCGACCTTATCAGCGAAAACCGGAAATTGGCGGAGTTCGACCTTAAAGGCATTCCTGCTATGCCTGCCGGTTTTCCTAAGGTGGATATAAACTTTTTGCTGAATGCGGATGGTATACTGAAAATACAGGCCATGGAGCTGCGTTCCGGCGTAAAGCAGGAAGTGGAAGTAAAACCAACCTACGGCATTACCGATGACCAGGTTGAACAAATGCTAATGGACAGCATTACACACGCTAAAGATGATGTAGCCCAGCGCATGTTGATAGAAGCCCGAAACGAGGGTGAGCAAATGGTATACACCGTTGAGCGTTTCATCGAAAAAAATCCGAATGCGATATCCATTTCCGAAGCTGCCGAAACGCACCGTTATCTGGCAACACTAAAAGCAGCATTAACCAGCGGCGATAAAGATGCCATCCATAAAGCTATTGATGAGCTGAATGAATACACGCGCCCATTTGCCGAGCGGTTAATGGATGAAGCGATCAGTACCGCAATGAAGGGAAAGAGTATAGAGTAATCACACCATATGTTATTTAAAAAGAAGCCTGTCGTAAAAGAAATAAAGCTTATAAAGGATTATAAGTTTATGTACGATGTCTTCTTATTAACTACTCCCAATATATTATATCTTTTTCTTGAAGAGAATAATGGTGTTATCGACACCGTCTGTTTCAACTTTCTGATCTACAAATTCGGATATCCTAATGATGAGGTATTGGGCGCACATCCGATGCGAAAATATGGCTTGGGTTTTTACGGAATATATGAAGTCTACAACTCGCCATGGATTGAAGAAATAAGCAATGCAAATAAAATCCATCCCAGGAATACAGACAACATGTATGAAGATTTCAAGCATTTTATTATAACCTATAAAGACAATACGCTCGATATTATATCTAAACATTTTTCTGAAACTACTTTACAAAAAGACGACGTGAATACCATCATTTCTGAAGAAATCAAGAAAATTGAAAAATAACGACCAAATTTGTGTGTCAATCTATGAACGCAAAAGCCCCTTCACGGGGCTTTCTCTCTTATTTTAATCTGATAAATTACAGCTTAGCAATCGCTTCCTGCTCCTTCAAAGCAGATATATTGTTCTGATCGCTGAATTTATCGGTTTGCCCGGCAAAATCTTCCAGTATAGCTGCAATAGTATCCAGGTTGTCCGAAACACGCTGGTGCATATCTGGCAGGTCTTTTTCCAGCCTCTTGTTGCCCAGGTCGATATTATCTACTTCAATTTTGGCTAATTTTTGAATAATGGCCTGTTGACTGTTTTTCAAATCTTCCAGCTCGTGAACTATTTTTTCCATCAGCTCAAATTTCCTTATCTTATCCATAATACTACAATTTAAGTTGTTTACTTATATCCCTAACAACCCCGCTCCTGCTATTTTGTTTATAATTTGGAATTTTCATTTATAACTAATAATTTAGTTAAATAAAACTAATTACTTAGTTACCATGAAATTCTACATCTGCCTGCTACTCCTGTCAATCGTTTTTCAACCGGTATTTGCCCAGCAAACCGCGGTGCCCGACAATGCCTTGCTGCTCGATTATTACCAAAACCAGCATTTCGACCTGGCTGAAGACTACCTTAAAAAAAACTACCCCGAACCTGTTACCGACCTGAAAATCCTTAAAGCCCTCGCCTATTGCGCCCAAATGGGCGGTAAGCTGCCCGAAGCAGAAAATTATTACGAGCGTGTTTACGCGCTTGATTCAACCAGCACATCGGTTTTGTTTAACCTGGGCAGTATAAACCTTCGCAGGGGGAATGAGTTGAAGGCCGAAAACTTTTACAAACAGATACTCCGGCACGACAGCACAAACTTTAACATTTATAAGCAGTTAGCTCAAATAGCTCTAGACAAAAATGACATTGTGGGTAGGCTAAATAACCTGGTAAAAGCCAATAAAATCAATCCTGTTGATGCGGACGTGGCTGCTGATTTAAGCGATGTGCTGATCACGTTCAAATCATACGAGCCTGCCGAAAAAATATTAGATACAGCCATCAACGCCGACCCGGAGAATGTTGTGCTGCTGGAAGGCCTCGCGAAACTGGAATACAGTCGTCAAAAATGGTCGCTGGCGGCAAATTGCTGCGAAAAATTGA
>Ga0302309_10001276_pt1 | contig 23469 bp, 21 predicted proteins | sample III_Palsa_N1_1_FD_200453 | JGI IMG/M metagenome (GOLD analysis project Ga0302309, IMG submission 200453) | Peat permafrost microbial communities from Stordalen Mire near Abisko, Sweden - III_Palsa_N1_1 | ecosystem: Environmental > Terrestrial > Soil > Palsa > Peat permafrost | place: Sweden... | reverse complement strand
GCAGATGGAAATTACTTTTCATAATTACAAGCTTAAAAAGTTAAACAAAAGTAAGTTTATAGCCTGCTTTTATCAAGATGTTCACTCGCTGAACATCTTGATAATCAATTAATTATAAGCGATTCGGTGCGTAGTTTTTCCCCAGTCAATTACGCACCGAATTACGCTCATTTTTGTTGCGATTTGGTGCATAATATGGTGATTTGGTGCTAACAAAAAACCCTGCAAACTTTTGATTTGCAGGGTTTTAGCATCTTTCGATATTGTTTTCCGTAGCCCGTAGGGGAATCGAACCCCTGTTTCTAGAATGAAAATCTAACGTCCTAACCCCTAGACGAACGGGCCAATTTTAAGTACTTAAATTATATCTTTCGATTTTAAGAACCCTTATTTTGGGACTGCAAAGATATACCTTTAAAGATAATTTTAAAATAAAGTTTCAAAAAATTAAATCGATTGCAATATCAGCCTTTTCAAATTTACATTCATCAAACAAAAACCGCTTTGCCGTATTATAGTTGTATTAGTGAATACACATATATTTATAAAATAAAACCTATAAACTAATACCATGAAAGCAGTATGGAATAACCAGGTGATTGCCGAAAGCGATAACACCGTGGTGGTTGAAAATAATCATTATTTCCCAAAGGATAGCGTAAAAGCCGGAGTTTTGAAAAGCTCGGATACGCATACTACCTGCCCGTGGAAAGGCCTGGCATCGTACTACACGCTTGATGTTGATGGCATGAAAAACTCTGATGCCGCATGGTATTATCCCGAACCTAAACCCGCTGCCGCTAATATTAAAGATCATATTGCCTTTTGGAAGGGCGTAAAAATTACAGACTAACCCGGGAGTATATGAAACAATATGATGCTATAATAATCGGAGCAGGTCAGGCCGGTGGGCCGCTGGCAAAAAAACTTGCTGCCGCCGGTAAAAAAACCGCTTTGATAGAAAAAAGATTTGTGGGTGGCACCTGCGTTAACGATGGTTGTACACCTACCAAAACATGGGTAGCGTCGGCAAAGGCAGCTTATATGGCCGGTAAAAGCGCCGATCTGGGTGTAAAGGTTAAAGGTTATAAGGTTGACATGCGCCTGATAAAAAAACGCAAGGATGAAATAGTAATGCGATCGCGCAATGGTGGTCAAAAAGCTATTGAGGAAACAAAAAATCTTGATCTGATATTTGGCGAAGCTGTTTTTACAGGCGATAAAACCATCGAAATAAAATTAAATGCCGGGGGTACACTGATTTTAAAAGCCGACCTGGTATTTATTAATACCGGGGCAAAAACCTCTATACCCGATATTGAAGGCCTTGCAGCCATTGACTATTTAACATCAACCACCATACTCGACCTTAATTATGTACCCAAACATTTGTTGGTGATAGGCGGCAATTATATTGGACTGGAATTTGGGCAGATGTTCAGGCGGTTTGGGAGCAAGGTAACCGTGATAGAGAAGTCAGGCAGGATTGTATCGCGCGAGGATGAAGATGTTTCTGAAGCATTGGATAAGATACTGGCCGAGGAAGAAATCATTATTCATACCAACACTTTAACTACCGGGTTTAAAAAGAAAAAGGGTGGAAAGATAGTAGCCACGGTGAAAATTGGCGACAGGGAGGAAAATATCAAATGCTCGCACGTATTGGTAGCGGTTGGCCGCACACCCCAAACCGAAGCATTACAATTGGATAAAACAGGCGTAAAAGTTGATGAAAAAGGCTATATAAAAGTAAATGATAAACTGGAAACCAATATAAAAGGTATTTATGCTTTGGGCGATGTAAAAGGCGGCCCGGCGTTTACCCATATATCATACAACGATTACACAATAGTTTACCGCAACCTTATAGAAAATGAAAAATTGAGTATAAAAAATCGCCCGGTACCTTATTGCATGTTCACCGATCCGCAAATGGGGCGTATAGGTATCAGCGAAAGTGAAGCTAAAAAACAGAAACTGAATGTAAAAATTGCTAAATTGCCTATGGCGCACGTTGCCAGGGCTATTGAGGTTGGCGATACACGCGGGTTTATGAAGGCTGTAGTCGACGCGGATACCAGGAAGATCTTAGGCGCGATGGTTTTAGGCACCGAAGGCGGTGAAATTATGACGGTTTTACAAATGGCTATGGAGGGCGGTATTACTTATGATCGTACCAGGTATTGTGTGTTCGCGCATCCTACTTATTCCGAATCGCTCAATAACCTTTTTATGCCATTGGAACCTTAGCATTTTTTTATGATAAAAGTTGAACATCTGGGCAAACACTTTGGCAAGGTTAAGGCGGTGGATGATATTTCTTTTGATGTTGATGAGCACGAAACCCTGGTACTACTGGGTACCAGCGGCTGTGGTAAAACCACCACGCTAAAAATGATCAACCGGCTGATAGAACCTACGCATGGCAGTATCTTTATCAACAATAAAAATATTCTTGAGCTGCAACCCGAAATTTTACGACGGGGTATAGGTTACGTTTTGCAAAACAACGGCCTGTTTCCGCATTATACCGTTGGTGAAAACATAGCCATTGTACCGCAACTATTAAAATGGGATAAAAATAAGATCCGGCATCGTGTTAGTGAATTATTGGAAAAGTTGCATCTCTCAAAAGACTATCTCTCCGCTTATCCAAACGAACTGAGTGGCGGCCAGCAGCAAAGGGTAGGGCTGGCGCGGGCATTGGTGGCTGATCCGCCGGTATTGTTGATGGACGAACCCTTCGGCGCGCTGGATAATGTGACCAAGGCAAAAATACATGCGGAGTTTAAAGCGCTGGATGAACTGAAAAAGAAAACCATTATTATGGTTACCCATGATGTGCAGGAAGCATTTGAGCTGGGCGACCGTATTTGCCTGATGGATAAAGGAAAAATAATTCAACAAGGCACACCAACCCAACTGTTGTTTAAGCCGCATAATAAATTTGTGCGCGATTTTTTGAAAGAACAGCGGTTACAACTGGAGTTTAAAGCGATCAAGCCGCCGCCGCCCCCTGAAGGGGGAGCCTTTGAATTGCATGGCATTATTATTCCGGCGGATGCAAGTTTATGGTGGCTAATTGAGCAATTTAAATTTACCGAAAACGAAAGCATATCGATCCTTGATCATCAGCATAAAAAAGTTGGGACGTTGGATTTTGAGCAATTGATGTCGGCTTTTTATCAATATAAACAACAGCAACCGCATGAATGATCAGCAGCAAACCTTATGGGAGTTTATGTGGCAGCAGAGCGATAAGCTGGCTACCCAAACGCTGGAACACATCGGGCTGACATTTATTTCGCTGTTTTTTGCCGTGTTGATCGGCTTACCGCTGGGGATCCTTATCGCCCGTAAAAGAAAATTATCAGGCACGGTTTTAGGCGTGGCGGGGGTATTACAAACTATCCCGAGCATCGCATTATTGGGTTTTATGATCCCGCTTTTAGGCATCGGCCCCAAACCCGCTATCGTAGCCTTGTTGTTATACGCGTTGCTGCCCATTATCCGCAATACCTATACAGGCATTACCGGGGTTGATGCCGCGGTTAAGGAGGCTGCGACCGCAATGGGCATGAGCCGTTGGCAAATATTATTTAAGGTTGAGCTGCCGCTGGCTATGCCGGTGATATTGGCCGGTATCCGCACCGCTACGGTCATAACGGTTGGCGTAGCTACATTGGCATCATATATTGCCGCGGGTGGCTTAGGCGAGTTTATATTCGGTGGTATATCGCTCAATAATACCAATATGATACTGGCCGGGGCCATACCTGCCGCTTTGCTGGCTATTATATTTGATTTTCTGCTATCAAGGGTACAACATCTTAACCTGAAAAAAATAAATACAGCCACTAAAATAATGCCTGTGCTGCTTGTGCTACTGGCCTTATTTTATTTTATCCCATCGGCCTATGGCAGCAAGCTTACCGCCGGTTTTACGCCTGAATTTATGGGCAGGCAGGATGGCAACCTCGGCCTGCAAAGTAAATATGGCTTAAAAATACATACCATCGTCATTAGCGATGCCGTGATGTATAAAGCCGAATATGAAAAGCAGTTGGATGTGATCAGCGGCTATTCAACCGATGGCAGGCTGAAGGCCTATAACCTGGTGGTTTTAAAGGATGATAAAGGCATATTCCCGCCGTATTATGCCGCGCCAATTGTGCGCGATGATGCTTTAAAACAGTTTCCTGATCTTGAAAAGACATTAAATCTGCTATCCGGCAAAATTAATGATACAATAATGACCGAATTAAACTACCGTACTGATTATCTTCACCAAAGCCCCGAGCAGGTAGCAAAGGATTTTTTGGTTTCGAAAAATTTATGGCGACCCGAAAGAGGTGGTAACGCGGGTGTTGTTAGAATAGGATCGAAAATATTTGGTGAACAATACATTTTGGCAAATATGTACAGCATGCTGATAAAGGGCTATACCGATTATGATGTAGCCACTAAAACGGGCCTCGGCGGGACAAAAATTTGTTTCGACGCGCTTACCAATAACCAGATAGACTTTTACCCGGAATATACGGGCACGGGCTTGTTGGTTATTTTACAGCCGCCATCAAAAATAATTAATTCGCTGCAGGGTAGTAAGGAAAAGACCTATGATTACGACAAAGAAGAGTTTGAAAGCCGCTACCATATAAAATGGTTGCAGCCCATAGGTTTCAATAATGCATATGCTTTAATGATGCGGCAAAAACAAGCAAAGGATTTGAATGTTAGAACTATCACGGATCTTAAAAAGTATCTGGACAAAAAATAGACCCCAATGAGCATAGTTGAATATGATATTGAGCAGTTAAGTATTGCTGAGCGTTACCTTAAAGTACGCAAGCATACCGAACATATTTGTAGTCCTTTACAAACGGAGGATTACGTAGTGCAGCCTGTGGTGGATGTTAGCCCGCCCAAATGGCACATTGGCCATACCACCTGGTTTTTTGAAACTTTTATCCTGAAGCCTTATTTTATGGGTTACCAGGAGTTCAATCCTGAATATAATTACGTGTTCAATAGCTATTACGAAACCGTTGGCAACCGGGTAATCCGCACCGATAGGGGTAATTTAAGTCGTCCAACGGTTATTGATATTATGCGCTACCGCGAGTATGTGGACGATGCGATGAACAAATTTTTATGTAAGGAACCATCGGCAGAAGTTAAGGAGTTGTTGATACTTGGCTTTAATCACGAGGAACAGCATCAGGAACTTTTGTATACCGATATTAAATACATTTTAGGGCATAATCCCCTGTTTCCGGCCTATTCGCAGGACTATCATTCGCCAAAGGTTAAGGCTATTGATGAGCCATTTATCCACTTAAATGAAGGCATTTATGAAATAGGCTATAAGGGCGATGGTTTTTGTTTTGACAATGAGCTTAACCCGCACAAGGTTTACCTGAATACTTTTGAAATAAGCCCCAATTTGGTAACCAATGCTGAATACCTGGAATTTATTGGCAGCGGTGGTTATAACGATTTCCGCCATTGGCATGCCGAGGGCTGGGATTGGGTTAAAACAAATAGTATACAAGCGCCACTTTACTGGCATTTGATACATGGCGAGTGGTATAACTATACTTACAATGGCCTTGAACCGGTAGAAATGAAGCAACCCGTTTGCCATATCAGCTATTTCGAGGCTTATGCTTATGCAGCGTGGAAAGGGATGCGCCTGCCAACAGAATTTGAATGGGAAGCCGCGGCGCCGCAATTTAGCTGGGGCAAAAGCTGGGAGTGGACGGAAAGCAGTTACTTGCCATACCCCGGTTTTACCAAAGCGCCCGGCGCCATAGGCGAATATAACGGCAAATTTATGGTGAACCAAAAGGTATTACGGGGCGCATCCGAAGTTACATCGCCGGGGCATAGCCGTGTTACCTACCGCAATTTTTTTCAAACACATTTACGGTGGCAATTTACTGGCATAAGGCTTGCAAGGTAATCCGTCATTAATACCTATAAGAATATGGATACTAATACACTACAAAACCCGGTAAATAAAAAGCCGGGAAATATAACCGAGCAGTTTTATGAGGATGTTATAACCGGCTTAAAGCAAACTCCTAAGCGGTTAAACTCTAAATATTTTTATGATGCCAATGGCGATAAGCTTTTCCAGGATCTGATGAACTGTAAAGAATATTATCCAACCAATTGCGAGTTGGAAATATTTACCAGGCAAACGGTAGAACTATGTAAAGCCATGATGGCCGATGGTACTCCTTTCGACCTGATTGAACTGGGCGCAGGCGATGCCACGAAATCAACTTTTCTGTTGAAGTATCTTTTAGAACAGAAAGCGGATTTTAGTTATCTGCCAATTGATATATCAGAAAATGTAATATCCTACCTGAATATCACCTTGCCGGTAACCTTGCCCGGGCTGGAAATTGCCGGGTTAAATGGCGAGTATTTTGCTATGATGGAAAAAGCGGCAGCCATATCAACCCGCCGTAAGGTAGTGCTGTTTTTAGGGTCGAACATTGGCAATATGCCGGTAAACAATGCCGAAGAATTTTGCAGCGAGATGCGCAAGCACCTTTCTCCGGGCGATATGGTATTAATAGGCATCGACCTGAAAAAAAATCCTAAAACGGTATTAGCGGCTTATAATGATAAAGAAGGCATCACCAAAAGGTTTAATCTTAACTTACTGGAAAGAATAAACCGCGAGCTTAATACTGATTTCGACCTGGAAAAGTTTGAGCATTACCCCACTTACGACCCTGAAACAGGCGCATGTAAAAGCTATTTGGTGAGCTTAAGCGATCAGCAGGTAAAAATAGGTAAGGAAAATATCCATTTTTTAAAAGATGAATACATCTATATGGAGATCTCCCAAAAATATACGGTGATGCAAACTAATCAAATGGCGGCCAACTCGGGCTTTAACCCTTTGAATATATTTTTTGACAGCAAAAAATGGTTTATTGATGCGATTTGGGTGGCGGAGTAAGTTGTGATGGGTAAAATGTGTAGATATGCAAATGTGCAGATGAAGATTGAGTATAAAAAAATGAGAAGCCCTAAAGCTTCCCATTTTAAACACAATCTAACCAAAGATATTTTTATTAAAGCAACCGGGGGTTTAATTCCGAGTCGATCAGTTCACCAATAGGTTTGCCCATCAGCCACTTCATGTGATCGCTTTTTTGCCATTCATTTTTGTAGGGGGTAACTTTTGCACCATCGGCTAAATAAATAATGGTCATTACCTGGCGCATTTTATCAGAGTTATTACCCGGCGCGTTATGTATGGTAAAGCCACGGTGCCAGGTAGCATCGCCTGCTTTCATGGTTTGCGCGCGGCTAATCGGAAATTTTTTCGCCTTAACATAATCATCAAAAGCGCTTTCCGATTCATCAGATATCTCATGATTAAATATCGAACCGTTAGTATATGAGCCCGATGCAAAAGTAAGCATGCCCATATCCACATCAATATCAACCAATGGCATCCACATGGTTACAGTGTTATTGGTATCTATCGGCCAGTAATACTGATCCTGGTGCCAGGGGGTTGGGCCGCCGCCGGGTTCCTTAAATAAGGCCTGGTCGTGGTATAACCTTACATTTTCAACACCCATTAAATCAGCAGCAATTTTTGCCATGCGTTTGGCCAGTACAAACTTCCTGGCTTCTTCATCGCCCTGCCATAAATTCATTATTTGTAAAAATGCTTTGCCGTAAGTATCCCTGTCCTGCAGTTTACGCTTTTCGGTATTATACCTGTCGGCAGCGTCAACTATTACCGGGCGGTACGCAGCTATTTCATCGGGCGAAAGCACTCCTTTAACAAGGGTATGGCCTTTTTCCTGAAACTCGGCGATATTTTCGGCAGGTAATTTTTTATAATTATCTAATGATGGTAATTGCTCAACTTTAGTACTCATAAAATTTGTAATTGATTTAATTCAAAGGACAATAAATTTCCTGTTGAAAAAAATGAAGAAAATGGTGTATTTGTGGATTATATTATCCAAAATTTTTATAAATTTGATTTTCATATTAATATAAGCGATGATTAAGGCATCATACGAAATTCTTCAGCCCGGCAACAGGCAATCATTTTTAGCCCGTAAATTTGAGAAATGGGTATTTGACGGGCCCTATCATTTTCACCCTGAATATGAGCTTACCTGCATTTTAAAAGGCAGTGGCAAAAGGTATGTAGGCAGCCATATGGAAGATTTTGCATCAGCCGACCTGGTATTGTTGGGCCCAAACCTGCCCCATTGCTGGAAACTTGATAACACAAAGATCCAAAGCGAGGCCGCTGTGATAGTGATACAATTTACCGGCAACTTTTTGGGTGATGACTTTTTTGATAAATACGAGCTGCAGGATGTTAAAAGACTTTTTCAAAGGGCGGGCAGTGGCATAAGTTTCAATGGCGAAACGCAAACTGCTGTTAACCGTAGTTTAGAGGCGCTTGTGGCCACAGATAACAATTTTAATAAGTTGACGGCCTTGCTGGATATTTTACAGCGGCTTGCCCTTTCGAAAGAATATACTTTGCTCGATCAAAACCAAAGCATCGCCGAACGAACTATTGCCGAGCAGGAACGAATAAACCCGGTATATGCTTATTTGGTAGAAAATTTCAGGCAACAGGTATCATTGGATGTTGCTGCAAGTATAGCTAATATGACCCCCAATGCTTTTTGCAAATACTTTAAGAAAATCACCCGCAAAACCTTTATGGAAACTATTATTGAGTACCGCCTTAATTATGCTACCCAGCAACTGGTACAAACCGATAAGCCTATATCAGAAATTTCCTTCGATAGCGGTTTTGGAGATGTATCGCACTTTTACAAGATGTTTAAGGTGAAGATGCACCTGAGCCCGCTAAATTATAGGAAGAAGTTTATGCGTGATCTGGATAGCGGTAAGGTTGGGGTGTAAATTGAAAACTTACTGGATTTTTAGTCTAAGTTACGCTGCTAAACTACAAGTCGAAATATTTATTCTTCGGCAAGCATTAAAATTTCATTTAATACTTTTTGTGAATACCTGAAGTTGGTTTGCTGAATTTTTGCTATGATTGGTTTAATTGCCGGTATTATACCTTCTCTTTTGGCCCTTAAAAAAATACCAAGGCTCCCTGTAATATTCAGATTTAATCTTTTAGCTAATTTCCGTGCTTTATCATCATCTATAACCACTAAGGAAGGTTCTGATTCAAACGCCAGGGCAATAGCACTTGCTTCTCCCTGGTCAACATCTAATGTAGATTGAAATTGTAGGTCTTTAACTTCTCTTATCTGTACCCATTCAGGTAATGCCGAACCAAACTCTTTAACTATTACAGGCGTTGTAATTACATTGCCAAATAAGGACTTTAACAAGTCTAATTCGCCAATATTATCCAACAGGATAAAGCAACTGGTGTCGGCAATAACAATTTTATATACTGTCTGCATCGCTCAGCATCTCAGATGCCGGATAATTTGTTAAAGACACACCGTAATCGCCAAGTAATTCAGCAAATGTACGTTTTGACAATTTGGCCATATCAGCAGCCTGGCCTAAAGATAACTTACCCGATTCATATAGTTTTGCAGCAATAAAACGGATGGTATCATTTTGATACTCAGCCAAGCTGTCAGGAACTTGAAGTGTTATGGTAGTCATAATGTAAAGATACAAAATATTTAAAATCAAAGCACATTCTCAGCTCTAATCTATTTCTCCTTACTCCGCTTCGCTAGCTCTTTACCCATTTTATCCAAAGCTTTCTTCTTTTTTAACTCTTTAACCTTTTTTACTTTCACAGCTTCCGCCTTTAATAAGGCTGTTTCGCTATGTGTACGGGCGTAGTATTTGCAAAACCAGGTGAGCGGGCAAATTTCGCATTTAGGGCTGCGGGCTATACAGATGTAGCGGCCATGCAGTATAAGCCAATGATGGGCTACACCGCGCACATCCTCAGGCAGGTTTTCGGTTAGTTGTTTTTCAACAGCCAGCGGTGTGCGGGCGTTGGTAGTCAGGCCTATGCGGTTGGCTACACGAAAAACGTGAGTATCAACCGCAATGGCGGGCGCATCATACACTACCGAAGCTATTACATTGGCCGTTTTTCGGCCTACGCCGGGCAGCTTTTGCAATTGGTCGATATCCGACGGCACTTCATTATGAAACACCTCTACCAGCATTTTTGCCATACCCACCAAATGTTTGGCCTTATTATTTGGATAGCTAACACTGCGGATATAGGTAAAAACTTCCTCGGCGGTTGAGGCGGCTAAACTGGCCGGGTTGGCGAAACGTTCAAACAGGGCAGGGGTTACCTGGTTAATGCGCTTATCGGTACATTGTGCCGACAATATAACAGCTACAAGCAATTGAAACGGATTATTATAATGCAGCTCGGTTACCGCGTTGGGCTGGTTTTTTAAAAAATAATCTACAAAATGACGGTAGCGTTCCTGCTTTAGCATTGTTTGAGGGTATATGTTAGCCCGTCGAAAATAAATAAAAAAAAGAAGTCCGGGTTAAAAAGTGAGTTAACTTTTACCCCGGACTTCGCGTTTTTTTGTGGGTCGACTAACGGAAACTTTTTGAATAATCAAGGATGTAGTGGATCGTCTGCAGTTTTGGCTTCTTTTTTAAAAGATCCAAACCGGCACGGAGCGAATGATAAAAGATCAAATCATCCGCCTCCAGGTTTTCATGTAAATCTGTTTCCCTCACCTGTGCGTTGTTAGTGACCGTGTTTAAAGATTTTGTAAAGGTTTCACCCATAAGCTTTTTATAGTTTAAAATATAAATATCAAACGCAAGGCCTGATATAATATTTTATTAACTATGAAATAATTTTCATGAAATTTTCATGAATTAATTTTTCAGGCTCATCTCTTTACTTTGCATCATTTTACGCAGGTTATTTAAGGCATAACGCATACGGCCCAGGGCTGTATTTATGCTTACATCGGTAATATCGGCTATCTCTTTGAAACTCAGGTCGCCAAAGTGGCGCATTATCAATACTTCCTTTTGCTCTGATGGTAAAAGCTGTATCAGGGTTTTAAGATCCTTATGTGTTTGCTCGCGTACCATACGGTCTTCGGTGCTTTCATCATAATTGCCTAATACTTCAAAAATATCAAAATCATCACCATTGCTAACCATTGGCGCCCGCTTTTCGCGGCGGAAATGGTCAATCACCAAATTGTGCGCAATACGTGTTACCCAGGGTAAAAACTTGCCTTCCTCGTTGTATTTGCCAGCTTTTAAAGTATTAATAACTTTTATAAAGGTATCCTGGAAAATATCCTCGGCGAGGTATTCGTCTTTTACCAGTAAGTATATTGAAGTGTAAATTTTTGATTGATAACGGCGTATTAATTCCACTAATCCCGCTTCTTCACCCGTGATGTATAGATGGATTAAATCCTGGTCACTTTTCAATTGAAAATCCATAGAAAAACTGTTACTTTAAACTTTTTTAAAATGTATAAATCTGTTAAAGTAGAGTTCAATCTATAGGGGGTTCTCCTTTTTGTTAAGAAATTGTTACATCAAATAAAGCAAAATTTGCGGTAAAAAACAAATTTATTATGCCAAAAAGCAGATTTAACATTATTTAACATTTGCCATTTTTCAAGGATTAAGGCGGTATGTTTAAATAATGGCAGATCGAAAATAATCAAATTAAGGAGCTATTTCTACAAGTTTATCATCACCTATTTATACGGATTTTTAACCCCGGGGTAGTTATTAGCGTCAATTAATCAAGCCAAAATCATATTGCAATTTATTAGTTGCACGCATTTGGAAACGGCTAATATTTTTAGGATTTTTGCGTTTTGAAACGAGGGTATAAAATTTAATGGCAAAAGAGGTAGAAAAAGATCCACAGCATCATATTATCATAAAAGGGGCAAGGGTACACAACCTGAAAAATATGGATGTGGCCATACCTAAAAACAAGTTGGTAGTGATTACAGGCATGTCGGGTTCGGGGAAATCTTCCCTGGCCTTTGATACGCTGTACGCCGAAGGCCAACGCCGTTATGTGGAAAGCCTTTCATCATACGCGCGCCAGTTTTTAGGGCGAATGAACAAGCCCGATGTTGATTATATAAAAGGCATAGCCCCGGCCATTGCTATCGAGCAAAAAGTTATTACCTCAAACCCCCGCTCAACGGTAGGCACATCGACAGAAATTTATGATTATTTAAAACTGCTTTTTTCGCGCATAGGTAAAACTATATCGCCGGTATCGGGCCTGCCTGTAAAAAAGGACTCCGTTACCGATGTGATCAATTTTATCATGTCGTTGCCCAACGAAACGCAGGTGACTGTTTTATGCCCGCTGTATCCGCACAATAACCGCAGTTTAAAAGAGGAGCTGGCGGTATTGATGCAAAAGGGTTTTGTGAGGGTGGAGTATCAGCAAAAACTATCAAGAATTGAAACTTTGCTGGAGGATATGAGCATTGTTGATGACGGGACCTGGCTTTTAGAAGCAGAAAGCAGAAAGCAAAAAGCAGAAAGTGAAAAAGCCAGGGGTGAAGCTAAAGTCTCCCCTACCGGGGGAGATTTAGAGGGGGCTGCCCATGCAGTCCGCATTGTGATCGACCGTATCACCAAAAACGAAGAAGACGAAACGATAAGCCGTTTGGGCGACTCGATACAGACCGCGTTTTTTGAGGGCAAGGGCGATTGTTATGTAAGATACCAGCAACCCGATGCCGATAAGGAAACCGAACGCTTTTTTTGCGACAGGTTTGAGCTTGACGGGATAAAATTTGAAGAGCCAACACCAAATTTCTTCAGCTTTAATAACCCTTATGGCGCCTGTAAACGTTGCGAAGGCTATGGCAAGGTGATTGGTATTGACGAGGATCTGGTTATCCCCGATAAAAGCAAAAGTATATATGAGGGCGCGATAGCCCCATGGCGCGGCGAGAAGATGCGCGAGTGGAACGACCAGTTGGTACAGCATGCGTTGAAGTTTGATTTCCCCATCCACCGTCAATATAATCAGTTGACGGAAAAGGAGCAAAAGCTATTATGGACGGGCAATAAATTCTTCCGTGGCCTGGATGCCTTTTTTAAGGAGATGGAGGAGCAAACCTATAAAATTCAGTACAGGGTTTTGCTATCGCGCTACCGCGGCAAAACTACCTGCCCCGAATGTAAGGGCAGCCGCCTGAGGCAGGATGCATCATACGTAAAAATAGATGCCAAATCAATTACCGATGTGGTTTTGATGGCTTTGGATAAGGCGCTTGAGTTTTTTAGTCAGCTAAAATTAAACGAAACGGATACCAAGATCGGCAAACGATTGCTGATGGAAATAACCAACCGCTTATCGTTTTTAAATGATGTAGGCTTAAGCTATTTAACGCTTAACCGTTTATCAAACACACTTTCGGGTGGCGAATCACAACGTATTAACCTGGCAACTTCGCTGGGCAGCAGTTTGGTAGGGTCGGTGTATGTGCTTGATGAGCCAAGCATTGGCCTGCATCCGCGCGATACCCAAAGGCTGATACATGTGCTGAAATCATTGCGCGACGTAGGCAATACGGTTTTAGTGGTAGAGCACGAAGAAGAAATAATGAAAGCCGCTGATTACATCATAGATATTGGCCCCGAAGCCGGTACCAATGGCGGCGAGCTGATGTTCACCGGTACTTATAATGAGATACTAAAGGATGAAAACAGCCTTACAGGCAGGTATTTGAGCGGTAAGGAAGAAATAGCCATACCAGCACAACGCCGCAAATGGCACGATTATATCGAAATACGCGGCGGCAGGGAAAATAACCTGAAGCATGTTAATGCCAAATTCCCATTGGGTGTGCTTACCGTAGTTACCGGTGTATCAGGCTCGGGTAAAACAAGTTTGGTAAAGCGCATATTAGCGCCGGCATTACAAAAAACACTGGGCAATTACTCTGGCGAGCAAACCGGATCATACGATAGTATTGAAGGCGATTACCAGAAGATAGAGCAGGTGGAAATGGTGGATCAAAACCCCATTGGCCGTTCGTCGCGCTCAAACCCGGTTACTTATGTAAAGGCCTGGGACGAGATACGCAACCTGTTTGCCGCGCAGCCGGTATCAAAAGCGGCGGGGCTTAAACCGTCGGCATTTTCATTTAATGTGGAGGGTGGCCGCTGTGATGTTTGCCAGGGCGAGGGCGAGGTGAAGATAGAAATGCAGTTTATGGCCGATATTTTCCTCACCTGCGAAACTTGTGGTGGCAAACGCTTTAAACAGCATATACTGGATGTTACCTACCAGGATAAAAACGTAGCCGATGTATTGGACATGACCATTGACGAGGCCCTTGAATTTTTCCGCAAGGAGCCAAAGATCATTGCCAGGATAAAGCCTTTGGTTGATGTGGGTTTGGGCTATGTGCATTTGGGGCAATCATCAAATACCCTATCGGGCGGCGAGGCGCAGCGTATTAAGCTGGCATCTTTCCTGGTTAAGGGGAATAATACGCATAAAACCCTGTTCATTTTTGATGAACCCACTACCGGCCTGCATTTTGCCGATATTAAAAAGCTGCTTAAATCATTTGATGCTTTGCTGGATCATGGCAATACCATCATCGTGATAGAGCATAACATGGATGTGATAAAATGCGCCGATTGGGTGATTGACATTGGCCCCGAGGGCGGTGATTATGGCGGCAAGGTTGTTTTTGAAGGATTGCCCGAAGACTTGATCAAAGAAAAAAACTCATATACCGGTAAGTTTTTGAAGGAAAGGTTTTAGTAAGGAGATTAGAGAACAGAGGTTAGAGATTGGTCAAAAACAAAAAAGCAACCGCTACCGGTTGCTTTTTTGTTGTAGAGATGCAATACTTTGCGTCTATTGTAGGTTATTCAAAAAAGACACAAAGTATTGTGTCTCTACGGAAGCTATTTCAGCGTAAAGCTGGTTTTGCCCATGGTATAACCATCAGCATATAGCATTACGGTGTAAGTACCTTTTTGGAAAGCCGAAGGGTTTACCCAATCAACTACATAGGTGCTGCCATCATCTTTAAAATCAATTGATGTTTTATAGGTGTATTGCAGGCTTTGGCCATCAGCGGTAAATGATCCTGAATCGCCCTGGGTTATCAGGTTACCGGTTGGGTCAATTATGCGTATCAAAATATCATGTGAGCCTTTTGTAGCGATAGCGTTGCTGGCTACTGTAAAGCTTATTTTTATCTTTTTGGCCGGGCTTGACCTGCTTACTTCAACTTCCTTTCCACTGCCCTTGATCTTGTATGCCGCGACGCCCACTTGCCCCACTTTCAGCGCCGACGCGATGGTCACCTTGTCACTCAGGTCTTTATTTTGTTTGGTGAGGGTATCTGCTTTGGTTTTTACAGTTGCAAGGGTGGTTCGCAAGGTATCCCTTTGCGTGGTTAACGAAGCATTTGATTTTTGCAGCGAATCAATATCCGAAGTATATTTCGTTACAAAATACCTTAGCTGTTTTACATTTTCCTGGGCTTGTACAAGCTCTTCTTTGGTTAATGTACCCTTTGCAAGTTCGCTTCTTAATGTTTTGATTCTTGATTGCAATGAATCATTTTTTGTCTGCATAGCTGCCGACAGTTTGGTTTTACTGGCGTTTACCTGCTGAACCTGTGATTCAAGGCTATCCAGTTCGATCTTTAATTTCGATTTTTCATCGCTTTGCGTTACAACTATAGCATCGGTTTTATTTTTTTGCATATACAAGTACACATCAGTCCCCAACAAAGCCACAACGACAACGATAAGAAAATAAATTACGTTTGAATTCTTTTTAGGAGCTTGTCCTGATTGATTTTCCATAATAAATAGGGTTTTTAGTTTTGCAATATACTTAATGCATCAGTTTTGATGATCTGATCGTTTTCATAACCATTTGCAAAAAATAGCAGGGGCATTAGCGTATAAATGCCGCTTTTGCCCGTTTTGTTTGTTAAATTGTGCGTAAAAGTGTGAAAAATATGATAATAAAGCTGTTATCAATAGTTTAAATTAGATTAGGATGAGGGCTAAAGTAAGCACAAAATGATTAAACACAAAATTCCGGCATTTATTATATATCATAATAAAACAGCAGTAGGTGGAGTTTTATATCTTTGCCACTGTTAAAAAATATCCTGTTTAATGCATCTATATAAATATTTTATCCTTTGTACCCTTTCTATACTCATACTAACCAAAACACAGGCGCAAACCAAAGCCGATACATCATTAAGGTATAAAATAGACCCCAAACGCGAATTTAGGGGTGTTTGGATAGCTACTGTTGAAAATATCGACTGGCCCAAGCCAAAATCAACCACCGACCAGCAAAAGCAGCAATTAATTGATATTCTGGATGATCACCAGGCAACCGGTATTAACGCGGTTTTTTTTCAGGTTAGGCCTGCAGCAGATGCTTTTTATGCTAAAAGTACCGAGCCATGGTCAAAATGGTTGAATGGTATGCAGGGGCAGGCACCAAACCCCGCCTATGACCCGCTGGAGTTTGCCATTACCGAGGCGCATAAACGCGGTATGGAGCTGCATGCCTGGTTTAACCCCTATCGTGCTACAAATGATAATAAATACTACGCGCTGAGCCCCAACCATATTACCAATTTAAAGCCCGAATGGTTTTTTACTTATGGAGGCCAGAAATTATTTAATCCGGGTCTGCCCGAGGTACGTGAGTACATCATCCACATTATTTTAAACGTGCTGGATAATTATGATGTAGACGGCATACACATGGATGATTACTTTTACCCCTACCTGGTTAGCGGCCAAACGCTGCACGATGAGGATGCCTACAGTAAATATGGCAGCCAGTACCCTGATATAAAAGACTGGCGCCGCCACAACGTTGATACACTGATACAGATGCTGGGCGACAGCATACACAAGCACAAACCACGTGTAAAGTTTGGCGTGAGCCCTTTTGGCATATGGGCTAACAAGTACCAGAACCCCGAAGGATCGGAAACACATGGCGGATCATCCTACTATGAAAATTATGCCGATGTGCGCAAATGGATGAAGGAAGGCTGGGTTGATTACGCGGCACCGCAGCTATACTGGCCGCGTAATAGCACCGCTGCCAATTTTGATACCCTGCTCAACTGGTGGGGTAATAATACCTATAACCGGCACCTGTATGTAGGCCTTGCCGTATATCGCTTTGCCGAGCGTTCAAAGGCATCTGTCGCTTATAAGATCCCTACAGAAATGCCCAATCAAATGCGCGACCTGCGCAATAACCCGCGGGTACAGGGCAGCGTGGTTTTTAGCTCGAACTCGCTTACGGGCAATTTTGCAGGCTTCGCCGACTCACTCAAAGATAACTTTTATAAAAATCCCGCCCTGCCGCCGCAAATGCTCTGGCTTGATTCCATACCGCCTAATGTGCCGCAAAACCTTGTTGCGAAACCGGCGGGCCTCAGTGTGATATTAAGCTGGCAAACCCCGCCTTTGGCTAAGGATAATGAACCGGTTTATGGTTATGTGATCTATCGTTTTGAGGGTACCGAGAAGGTTGATATAAACGACCCCGCACATATTTTGCATATCCAATACGATGCCGGGCTTACCTACCAGGATAGTACCGTGCAAAAAGGCAAAACATATTCCTATATTATAACAGCTATCGACAGGCTGAAGAATGAGAGCGACAGATCGCCGGCTATTGGGGTAACCATACCGTAGGTTTTTATCATTCTACCTTATAATAATAGATTGTTTCGTCGTCGCTCATATGACGAAGGCTTTGTTATACTATAATTATTCACGTTTGGATCACAAGACGATCGGATAGTTAGCATCATCGGGTAATTCTTTTTAAATCAGGGTAATGCTGGTTCATAATTTTCTTTACCTTCATGCAACGTTCTCAAAAAGGCGGTGTCTTATTATCTGAAAGCTGCAAAAATTTGGAATCCGTATACATAGATAAACATTACGACCTGGTGGTTGAGTGCAAGCAGGGCAGTAAAAAGGCCTGCTATGAGTTGTACCGCCTATATGCTAAAGCGATGTTGAACGTCGCCTTTAGGATAGTGGGCGATATTAACGAAGCTGAGGATGTATTACAGGAGGCTTTTTTAGATGCCTTTAACAAGGTAAAGGATTTTAGGCAGGAAACCACTTTCGGCCTTTGGCTTAAACAAATAGTGGTACACCGCAGCATAAACTTTTTAAGAAAGCGTAAGATGGATATGGTGGAGCTGGAAGGCGACCAGATAGAGAACATACCCGATGAGGAAGCTGAGGACGACGATGAAACCTTATATAAAGTGGCACAGGTAAAAGAAGCCATGAAATTGTTGCCCGATGGCTATCGCGTTGTTTTATCGCTGTACCTTTTGGAGGGTTACGATCATGAGGAGATAGGGCAGGTATTAAATATATCGGAAAATACCTCGAGAACACAGTTTTTGAGGGCAAAAAGAAAGTTAATGGAAATTTTAAAATTAAGAGGGATAGCATAATGAGCAAGCGATTAGAAGATTTTATAAAAGCAAACAAAGAGGAATTTGACGACCTGCAACCGGGATTAGACCTGTGGAGCAAGATCGAAAAGGAATTACCTGCAGAACAGCAAGCGCCAAAAAAGCGTGAGGCAAAAACATTTTCAATGGGTTTTGTGCTGCGGGTAGCGGCTACGGTAATATTGGTGATGGGTGTAAGCTTTGTGATATTTTTAAAAAGTATAGAGCCCAAAGGCATTGACCTGGCAGCCATAAACCCTGAATATGCCAAACAGCAAATGCATTATGCATCGCTGGTGGAAAGCAAACGCAGCGAGCTGAAGGAAGTGGCAAAAACCAACCCTGAACTATACCAGGAGTTTAATGCCGAGATAACCAGCATGGATTCGACCTATAAAAAACTAAACAGCGATTTGGCTAACAGCCCTAACCAGGAGCTTGTTTTGCGTGCAATGATAAGGAACCTGAAAATACAAACCGATGTGCTAAACCAGCAATTGAATGTAATAGAACAGTATAACGAAAGTAAAAAAGATCAAAATAATGAAACTAAAGATATTTAAACCGGCAATAGCTGTGTTCATAGTGCTATTGGCTGCAAACAGCATGGTGTTTGCGCAGGTTGCCCCGGTACCACCCGTGCCGCCGGCAACACCGGTTGTTATTACAGCACCGGTTACTATTTCAGCCCCCGTAATAGTTGACGATGTTACCGTGCAGCCTGTTGTAGCAACGGTTAACGCCAAAGCACTTAAAGTACAGCTGCGCCAACTCAGAGCGACTTTGAAAAACATTAGCGTAACTGCGAACGCACAGATTACCACGGCACTTAAAAATTTAAATGTTCATGCCGATATTCAGGATGTTGTACCACAGATCTCTATGGGATTTAAAGATCTGGGCGATAGCTTTAATAATGATGGTACCCAGCAAAATGATAACGAACTGGTTAAAAATTACAGCAAAACCTATCCTGCCGATGGCAACGACAAACTGGTGATTGATAACCGTTATGGCAGTATAACGGTAAACACCTGGGATAGGAATGAATTTAAGGTTGATGTACAGATAAAGGTAGGGGCACGCAATGCAAGTGATGCCCAATCCACATTAGACAATGTAAAGATCAGCGATGCCAAGGATGGTTCGAACGTGGCTTTTAGAACAGATATCAATTCAAGCGATTCGTGGACGTCGTGGGGGAATGGTAAACGTACAGGAAGGCACATGGAGATAAACTATACGGTTTATATGCCCGCAAAAAACGACCTGGTGATCGCTAATCGATACGGATCAATTGTACTGCCCGACCTGTCCGGTAATATTACCATCAATAATGCTTATGGAAATTTCTCGGCCAAATCACTTTCGGGCTCAAGCACCATAAGGGTAAGTTATGGCAGCGCTACAGTGGGTAATTTAGGCACAACCGCCATGGATGTATCCTATGGCAGCCTTACCATCGAGTCGGTTGATAACCTGGCAGCGAATGTAAGCTACACCTCGGCCAATATAGGTAAGCTACGCGTATCGGGCAGCATTAACCTTAAATATGGCGGCGGCCTGCAAATTGGCGACATTGGCAGGGATATGAAGAGCCTGGCGATCAATTCCTCTTACTCCAGTGTAAACGTTGGCCTGAATGGTGATGAAAATGCCAATTTTGATGTAACCGTACACTTTGGCGATTTTAATTACGGCGATCATAACGTTACCATAACGGGCAAAACACCTGCCGATGGCGACAGGGGCGTACACCTTACCAAAAGCTACAAAGGCTATGTAGGGAAAGCCGGCTCTGATAAAACTATAGCTATCAATACCAGCTATGGTAGTGTGAAATTTGATTAGCCCCACCCAACCCTCCCCGGAAGGGAGGGCTTTAAAAAATATTAAACATAAAAAAGTCTCCCCTACCGGGGAAGATTATTCACGCATTATTTGTTTTAAATGGTGTTCATGAATGCTGCGCAGTTTAGAGGGGGCCTATCCCACCCTGCACAATAGACCCTTCAAATATTCTCCTTCGGGGAATGATGCCCTAACGGGATGATCTTCGGGCTGGCAAAACTGGTGGATGAATTGTACCTGTTTACCGGCATCAAGCGCGGCCCAGGCCAACACCTGTTTAAACGTTTCCATATTCATAGCGCCAGAGCAGGAATAAGTAGCCAGTAAACCACCTTCATTCAATAGCAACATAGCTAAGCGGTTCAGGTCTTTATAAGCCCGTGAAGCCCTGTCGAGCGCCGAGCGCGATGGTGCATATTTGGGCGGATCAAGTATAATGATGTCAAAGCGCTCATCCTGTTCGCGAAATGCCCGTAACTGTTTGTTTACATCTGATTGTATGGCGATATGCTTTGCAGCATCCAGCTTATTCAGTTTGATATTTTCTTTTAATGTCTCAATAGCCAGCGCCGAGCTATCCACACTCGTAACCGATGATGCGCCGCTTTGCAGGCTGTTCAATGTGAAGCCCCCGGTATAGCTAAAGCAATCCAATACTTTTTTACCTTTGGCGTATGAGGCCAGTATTTTACGGTTATCGCGCTGGTCGCAGTAAAAGCCCGATTTTTGCCCTTCGGCAATGTTGATGTTGTAGATAATGTTGTTTTCCTTTACCTCCACATTTTCCGGCGGACTGTTAAGCGTTAAGGCGATATTGCTTGTTTGCAAACCCTCATGCTCGCGCGATGATGCATCGCTTTTATCAAAAATGCTTTCGGGGTTTAACAACCGCTGCAATTCATCAATAATAACCGGCATTACCTTTTCAATGCCCGAGGTTAGTATCTGTACGGCGAGATGATCAGCATATTTATCAACGATCAGTCCCGGTAAATAATCCGATTCGCTAAAAATTAAGCGGCAGGTATTGGTGATACCATCGGCAAGTATACCTGCCCGGCTGTTGACCGCCGTGGCCACTTTTTCTTTAAACCAATTATCGTCAACAACCACATTTTCATCCCACTCCAGTAAACGCAGGGCCACCCTCGACTGATCGTTATAAAAGCCGTAGGCCATAAAATCGCCTTTGGCATTTATAAGGCGTACAATATCGCCATTGGCGGGTTTGCCCTTTACATTTTCAATAGCGCCCGAAAATACCCAGGGATGGTGATGAAGAACGGCTTTTTCCTTGCCTTTTTTTAAGATGATATCAAACATTGCGGCAAATGTACGTAAGAAAGTTGCAAACTTTCTTTATCCGTAGGCTTCAGTTTCAAACTGAAGCCAGTTGTTTATATTTCAGTGGATTTGGGTAGTAGACGCAAATCCACTATTTGATATATTTTTTATCTAACTTAGAGCTGAAACCTATACAGCAGCAATATAAATTATGGATTTTTGCTCGTAGAGCAAAAATCCATAAAACAACACTGGCTTAAGTTTATAACTTAAGCCTACAGATAAAGGCAGTTTATAACTGCCGGATTTAATACAACAAAACTATATTCAGCAATCCTTTAATTCCGGCATAATCTCTTGCGCTGCTGTAAACATAATGCTCCGGTTCCTCAACTATTCCTTCGGCAATAGGATTGTTATGTAAATAGTTCAGGCGCTGATCGATCATTTCCCCGGTATCCAAATATACCGGGTGATTATCCTGCTGCCAGAACTGGTATTTTTTATTATTGCTATTTCTTTCACCATTTGACCTGAATAGCCAAAGCATCCAGCGTTTGCGGCTTTCCTGTGCATTTTCTTCAATTGCTGCTAATAACTTTTTGCTCGAATACTTCTTCATATCACGAAGTATATCCGACAAATTATATCCTTCAGCAGCAGAAGCAATTAAATGCACATGATTATTCATGATAACATAGGCGTAGATAATAAACCCTTTATTTTCCTGGCAGTATTTTAGGGATTCTATCAGCAGGTTTTTATAATATGGCCTCGATAAAGCATCAACCCACTCCACCACAGCAAAGGTGATGAAATAGACTTCCTGGCTATCATGTATTCGGTATTTGGAGGACATTGAGGATGAATTTACAAACTTTATTGGAGTTGAAAGGAAAGTTGCAAACTTTCCTGATCCGTAGGCTTCAGTTTCAAACTGAAGCCAGTTTTAGTTTTAAAAAATTCCACTGGTTTCAGTTTATAACTGAAACCCTGGATGATGACAGTTTGCAACTGTCATAAAAAAAGCCTCCCGATTAATCGGGAGGCTCACATTAATTAACTTATATAACTGAACACTATATATCCGGGCGGTTGAAAACCCGGATACGGAGGGGAAAGGCGCAGATTAACTGCAACCCATAGAGTTGCCGCAGTTTAAGCATTTGTAGCAGGTGCCTGAGCGTATGGTGGTATGCCCGCATACGTTACAGCTTGGCGCGTCGCTTTGTACGCCCATGCTTAGGTCAAGTGTCATAGCTTGTTTTTTGGTAACACCGCTTCCGCTGTCGTTTTTAACCGGAACGGGAGCGTAAACATTGCTTTCATCAGGGTTAACATCGCTATCCTGCATTTGCGGGTTACCGGTAACTCCCTTTTGCTCGGTTATTACATGCACCAGATCGGTACGATCCTGGTATTCGTAGCCCAGCAAGCGGAAGATAAAGTCGATGATAGAAGTAGAACTCTTGATATTCGGGTGGCCCATCACCATACCGGCTGGTTCAAAACGTGTAAAGGTGAACTTCTCTACATATTCTTCCAGCGGCACGCCATATTGCAAGCCTACTGAAACGGCGATAGCAAAACAGTTCATCAATGAGCGGAAGGTAGCGCCTTCTTTGTGCATATCCACAAATATTTCGCCTAAAGTGCCATCCTCATACTCACCTGTACGTACGAATACGGTTTGCCCGTCGATAGTAGCTTTTTGTGTAAAGCCACGGCGTTTGTAAGGCAGGCTCTTCTTTTGTACCACGCGCGATAACTGGCGCATGAAGTTGGTATCCTGTGATTTTTCCATAATGGCTATCGCTGCTTCCAAAACCTGCTCAGGGGTGAGGTC
>Ga0302309_10001275_pt1 | contig 23489 bp, 15 predicted proteins | sample III_Palsa_N1_1_FD_200453 | JGI IMG/M metagenome (GOLD analysis project Ga0302309, IMG submission 200453) | Peat permafrost microbial communities from Stordalen Mire near Abisko, Sweden - III_Palsa_N1_1 | ecosystem: Environmental > Terrestrial > Soil > Palsa > Peat permafrost | place: Sweden... | reverse complement strand
TCTGACTTATTATTTTTACGTTTTTCCTGCCAAAAAGTTTTTAACTCTGCATTAAGAATGCTTTTATAAATTCATCCAAATCCCCATTCATCACATTTTGAATATCAGTTCGTTCTACCCCGGTTCTAAGGTCTTTTACCAGTTTGTAGGGATGCATAACATAATTGCGGATTTGTGAGCCGAAATCAATTCTCTTTTTGGAACTTTCAACCACTGCCCTTGCATCATTGCGTTTGTCGATCTCAATTTGGTACAACTTGGATTTAAGCATTTTAATGGCATTCTCCTTGTTTTGTAACTGAGAACGCTCCTGTTGGCATTCAATAATAAGCCCTGAAGGTTTATGTTTTAAACGCACAGCGGTTTCTACCTTATTTACATTTTGGCCGCCAGCCCCGCCTGCCCTAAAAGTATCCCATTCTATATCTCCAGGGTTTACCTCAATATTAATGGTATCATCTATTACAGGATAGGCATAAACTGAAGCAAACGAAGTATGCCGCCTTCCACCCGAATCGAAAGGGGAGACGCGCACCAATCGATGAACCCCTATTTCAGATTTTAAATAACCGTAAGCAAAGTCCCCGTCAATTTCCAACGTTACAGATTTTACTCCCGCAACCTCGCCTGCCTGGTAGTTAAGCTCTTTCACTCCAAAGCCATGGCTTTCTGCCCACATAATGTACATACGCATAAGCATACCAGCCCAGTCGTTACTTTCCGTTCCGCCGGCTCCCGGGTTTATTTCAATAATGCCGCTAAGCTGATCTTCCTCATCGCTTAGCATTTTCTTGAACTCCAGCTCTTCTACTACCTTTAGTGTTTTATTATACTCAGCTTCTATCTCGCTTTCTTCCACATCGCCAGCATCATAAAACTCACGCAATGTATCCAGGTCGTTCATAAGCTGTTCTACATGCTCATAACTACTGGTCCATACCTTCTGTGTTTTTATAGCTTTAAGGATTTTCTCAGCTTCTTTCGGGTTGTCCCAGAATCCAGGTTCAGTAGTTTGTTTTTCCTCTTCGCTTATACTGTTTATTTTATTATCGTAGTCAAAGATACCCCCTCAGGGCGGTTACTCTTGCCTTCAATTCTTTTATAAATTCTATATTCATAGTTAGTTATTAGTTACTATTATAATCTGGGTTTCCATGTTATCTCTTCCGCATTAAGTTCAGCCCCCATTTTTCTGGCCAATACAAAAAGGTAGTCGGATAACCTATTGAGATACATAACTACCATATCTGCTACAAACTCCTTTTCTTTTAGTTCAATCACATGCCGTTCTGCCCTGCGGCAAACGCAACGGGCAATATGGCAGTAGGACACAGGTATGGCCCCCCCTGGAAGAATAAACACTTTTAGTTCTGGAAGTTGTTCATTCATTTTATCAATTTCTTTTTCCAGTAATAGTATATCTTCCTGATGCAGGTCTGGAATTTTTACTTTTGACTTTTCAGGATCAGATGCCAGCGAGGCCCCGATAGTGAACAACCTGTCCTGTATTTCTTTCAATAAATCTTTTCTGCCTTGGTTTACATCCTGATCCCTCAAAAGTCCGATGTAGGAATTTAGTTCATCCACAGTACCATAAGAATGTATACGGATGTATCCCTTTGAAACCCTTGTACCGCCTATTAGGGAGGTTTGTCCTTTATCTCCGGTTTTGGTATATATCTTCATAGGTTTATAAGTTTAGGTCCGCTAAAGTTTTCTGCTTCTCAAACTCAGTCTTAAATTCCTGGTATTCTTTTTCTGGTAGTAGCAAATAGATGTCTTGTAAAACACTTTCGCCATAACTGGGGAGATTTACCTTTATGGATTGTAGGGCGTAAGCCTTTAGCAATCTGCCAGACATTGGGTTAAGCTGTACCGATTCTACTAACAAATCATAAGCTTTCATTTGTTCCTGTTTGTTGTTGTAAAAAGAAGCTGCTGAAATTACAGCATTTTCATTAAAAGGACTTTCCTTAACTGCTTTTTTAAATAAATCTTCCGTATTGGATTGTCCTAAACCTTCCGCTGCTAGCGCTTTAAAATAAGTGCGATCTTCTTCATCGTCCTTATTAAAAGTAATGGTAGATAGTTGGTTGTTCAACTGCTGCCATTGGTTTTGAGCAGCTAGCAATCTCAAATACTGGTAATGTAGTAAATTGGCATAATAATCTTTTTCGGATAATTTAGGGTCATTTAACCATAGCTCTGCCTTGGCTACATTGCCTTCATCCAGGTAATAACTAATTAATTCTGCATTGGCGGCTATAATAAATTCTTCTAGTTGTAGCGAGTTATAAATAGTACGCAGGTCTGTTTCTTTTAAATCTTTTCTCCTATAGTGCAGGTATTGGTAGCGGGTTCCTTCTTCCCATAGCAATGCCTCTTCTATTTTATCTGTTTGTAAAATACTAAGTAAAGAGGCGCTTGTTTTTTTGATTGAACTATCCTGACTTCTACTTAGTGGTATTAATACTTCCAACGCTTTTTCTTTCTGCCCTGTTTCTGCAAGAGCAATGCAATAGTCCAGCAAAACATCCTGCCCACTGTTCAATTGGCTTTGTTTAAAATAGTCTACCGCTAATGGATAGGCTTTTTGTTCAGTCATCCACAAAGCAAGTATCCGACTGTAGTAATTGCTCATCATCCCTCCCCCATTTTGCAGGCCTTCCAACGTTGTTTTAGCAGTTGCTTTATTATGCCCGTAGTAATTACTTAATGCATTAACAAATCTAAGATCTTCTGAATAGATATCATTTCCCTCTCTTTTTTCAAAAGAATCTACCTGTTTGCAAAAAGCAGTGTCACTATCTCTTGTTTTGTTAACGCCCAGGTTATACAAATAAGCAAAAGAATTGTTGGTAAGAATAGAATCCTTAAGGAATACCTCATTTGTTGGTTCTTCAAGTCTTTTACCTGACAGGTTGTAAAACACTATTCTATTGTTTTGCACCCCTATTTTATCTTCCATTTTATAGGCCTGTTGCAAAGAATCTGCCAGTTCTGGGTATCCCTTTTTTATAGCTACCTCAAGAAGATTAGTAGCAGAAACTGATTTATCTTTTAGGTAATTATCAGCAAGAAGTAAATAGTAGAGTGTTGAATCTGATAAATCAGTTTTAGAATATATTATAGCAAGGTTATTATACAAAATTCCGCTTTTAGGAAACTGTTTTAAACCATCTTGTAAAGTAAACATTGCCTGAAAGAACAAGTCATTAGTTAGGTAAAGGTTGGCAATATTGATATAATCATATTCGGATGGATATTTTATAATTGCATCCGTGAAATATTTTGCCGCAGTTTGTTTGTCATTTTGTAGTAACGCCACAGAAGCTACAGAATAGTTTGAGCGATGGTTTTGAAATTCATATCCCGCACCTGACAGGTAGTACTCTTTGGCAAGAGGGTAGTTTTGTTCATACAGGTAAGTATCCCCTACAGTATTATAATAACCCGCAAGCCCCAAGTAAAATGCGAACATACCCGATTTAAGAAATAAAGCAATGCTAATAATAACGCCTATTCCGCGTACTACAAAAAACGGAGTGCGTTTAGGCTCATAAACTACTTTATAAACTGCAAGGTTTTCAAGAAACAAAGGCCAAAAATTTATTATCACATAAATAAAATAGACCCCGCCAATGCATAAGTGGCTGTATATGATAATATATTCAAAACATTCTGTTAGTGGATCATTGCCAGTGATAAAACTATAACCAACAGTTGCGAATGTAATTATTCCAAAACTTAGGTAAAGCATAGCTCCGAAAGGCCGGAAAGGTAGTATATTATTAAATAAAATGGATCTGTTGCGATAACCCCATATTCCTAATAAGGCAGATATGGCAAACAGGATAAACGCATTTAGGTATAAAATATCCCAGTCTATTATTAATAATTTTTTTAAGAAAAGCAGAAGCACATTGGCAAGGTAAAGGATAGTAATTACGCTAAAGTTAATAAGCGAGTTTGTGCCACTGCCTATCTTCTGGCTAGAGGTGAGGTACAAAAATACATTTATGACCTCGAATCCTGTAAGAGCTATAAAAACTGATGATATAGCAATAGGCATAATAATGCCATAGTTGGCTATATACAAAAAAGGATAACTAACATTGGCCTCAAAATGGATATAAATGGCAACCCCAGCTATCATTAAAAGGAAAACCAAAAGCCTTAATAAAAAATTAGTATTTCTTGAAAAAGCATTGAAATAATAACTTACTCCTCCGAATAGTACTATCAGTACAATAAGAAAATTTTTAGTAAGCGAGCCGTTGATTGCAAGAATTTCAGTATTAAGGTTTACAAGAAAAACCATAAATATTCCTATGCCTACTATATACCAAAATAGTTCCAGGTAAGTTATAATAGTAAGCGCAAACAGGATGCCTATTACTACCAAAACTAAAAAAATATATGATGATGAAGGATTAACAGTAATGCCAGTAGCTGAATAACTTTGCTTAATAAGATAGTTTTGTACGCTAACGGTGTAGTTGAATAAGTACCTGGAAAATTCGTCAACCTTAACTTCGATATTATCAAGTTCGCTATCAACTTTCCATTTAATTACCGCCTCTATGCCAATAAAATAACAAATAAGGTAAAGGACTAAACTAGCGCTAAACAAGCACAACAGGAAAATATAGATATAGCGGTAAACCTTATCCCATCTTTTCCAGAATAAAATATCATTCATGGTTTATAATTAAAAGAATAAGAATGATTAACCTAAGAATTTAGGAACTCTAAAATAATCTGAGTCTTTTTTTGGGGCATTGGCTAAAGCTTCCTTATGTGTTAGCGTGTTTTCTGCATGGTCTTCTCGCAAAACATTTATTTCTTCAGACATATGTATAAGCGGTTCCACATTGTCTGTATTCACCTCTTTTAGTTTTTCTACCCAATCTAATATATTATTAAGGGCTGTTACCATGCTTTCTTCGTCTTTTCCCTCAAAATCCAGCCGGGCAAGGTGAGCAATTTTTCTTATAGTTTCTTTATCTGCCTTCATTTATATTATCTGCTTTTAATTGTGCGTCAATTGTTTCAAACGTTTGTTGTTTCAGGTATTGTATATCGTCTATCGTTAATCCTTTGGTTTCAATAGGTTCATGTATAACAGTTTTCATTACCCTTCGGTTTGGAATAAACTTGCCGTTATCAGGCAAAATTATCCAATTATAAGAAATTGTTACTGGTACAATAGGTATTTGTTTTTCCACTGCTATACGAAAAGGCCCTTCTTTGAAGGAGATCATAGTTGGATGATTATCTTTGGGGATAGTGCCTTCCGGGAAAATAGCAAGACTTCTACCTTTATCTACAGCCTCCAATGCCTTTATCATTGTTTTATAGCGGTCTTTAAGGCTATGTCTGTTTACAGGAATATACAACTTTTTAAACATATACCCAAATAAAGGCACTTTGGTAAGCGAAGCTTTGCCAACAAACATAAAATACCCTGGTAAAGCATAACATAAGGTAGGAATATCCAGGTAAGAGGTATGATTGGGACAGTATACATAGGGCTGTCCCTTTATTGGTTTAAATCTAAACTCGATATTTGTTTTTAAAAAACATGCTCCAAATACAGTATATGCCCATAGCTTATTTAGAAAATGTCCTTTCGCATGCCATTTCTTATTTTGTATAAATAAGACAAAAAAAGGGAATAGAATCAAAAATACTGTAATAAACCAAAAAAGGCACCAAAGGGCGTATATATGCCTAAATAGATTATGAATCATACTTACAAAAATACATTTTTACAATTGTAATTTTCTGTATTTTTAAGGGATGAAACAATATTTTTATATTTTGGTTGCTTACAATAAACTTTAATTGATGAATATCGTAGAAAATAAATGATAAAGAGTATAAAATTGTTAATTGTGATATATTTGAGGACAAAAGACGAAGCTCTATGAGCGATAATAAACTTACAAAAGTTCTATTTTTTATATCAATTTTAATATCATTTGCTTCATTAGGGCAAACGGATACCGTTAACACTACCCTGGTTATAAATTCTGATACAACAGTTAATAATCTGGTAAACAATGATACTATAATAGTTAACAATGGAGCATTAACTATTAGTGGCAATTTTGTTAACCATGGGGTAATTATAAATAATGATTCCATAATCATTGCAGGAAACTGGATAGATAGTACCACTGATATTCAGGTTATTGGTGGAAGGGTTGTTTTTAACGGAACGAGTCCCCAGCTATTGTATATACTTGGGGATGATATTTTCAAAAATCTTACCTTATCGGGAGATACGGTAACCCTTAATGGAACGGCTGTAATACAAAACCTGTTCAACCTCCAAACAATTATAAAAACAACAATTGCAGGAGATACCTTACTGCTTGATAGCGCCGCCATAATCATAAATGCCTCCTCGTCTTCTTATGTGGATGGAGCTTTGTTCAGGAGAGAAAGAGATAATAGTTTTGCCAACGATACATTACTTTTTCCTTTGGGCAATGCCAACGGTAATTATAGCCCTATAAAGCTTAATAATTTTGCAGCGGGAGCAGGCGCTAAAAAGGCAATAATAAGAATTATTGCTTTGTCCAATTTGCCTTCCGGGGCAACAGCAACTCCGGGCTATTTCTTATACGGTTCAACCTATTGGAAAATGACTGTAGTTTCTGGAAGTTATAGTTCTGGAAGTAAAGCAACTCTTTATTATCCACCTTCAGACGTAGGAGGCGCCTCTCCTTCCACGCTTTCTGTAGCCGAATCCAATTCCAGTTCTGGTAATTTTATTAACTTGGGCAGTTCGGCTTTTACCTCAAATTCAGTTACAACCAAATTTCCCGTAACATTTAATCCTGGTATTACTACTTTATACCTTGCATTGGAAGGAAATTCTCCGGTTTGTTCTTTTTCTTATACGCGAACTGCGGACACCTCTGTTTGCGGCAGTAGTTTTTCAGATACCCTTAAAGTAAATTATGCTCTAGGAGCAGACAGTATAAGCTGGGCAGGAGGGCCATATACCAACAATCCTACTTATCCCATAAGCAATCTCACCACTAGTAAAATAATATACTTTACTCTTAAAAGTACAACAGCTCCTAATTGCTTTAAAACAGATAGTGTTTCAATTATTGTTGGCGCAGCTAATGCTTCCTGGACTGTAGCCGATAACTATGTATGCGAATCTAACCCTGCTTTGCAGTTAACGCCTGTTGAGCCGGGGGGGATATTTCAGGGCACTGGCGTAACTAATAACTCGGGTAACTGGTATTTTAATCCTTCCACTGCCGGGGCGTTTAAAATAACTTATAAGGTCTGCTCCGTAAGCTCATCGGATACAATTACCGTTAACGCCGGACCCTGTGAAACTACCATAGTTAGCGACAATGGAGGCGGATCCCTGGTTGCTACGCCTCAGGGAATTTTTACTACCTGCGATGGTACTATTTATTTTTCAAATTATACTGGTAATACCATATATAAGGTAGGTCCATCCGGTAATGTAACAATGTTGGCAGGCCCTGCTGACGGACTAAACGGGCCGGAGGGTATTGCTGTTAATCAAAATACCGGCGATGTTTATTTTTGCGATGCAGGCAATAATCAAATTAAAAAAATAGATGGTACCACTGGGGCAATAACTATTATAGCAGGAAGCGGCGCCCAAACAACAGTGGCTACAGCCAGCTCTAGTGATAATACGAATGGTTTAGCGGCAACTTTTAAAAATCCCGGTGGAATAGTTATAGATTTTGCAGGACAATATTTGTATGTAGCGGATTCCTATGCTTATCGCATTGCCAGAATATCTTTATCAGGTACAGACACGGTAATTACCTATGCAGGACAGGGAATTAAGAATCAGGCAACTTCAACCAGCGATACGTTGCCTTCTACCAGGTTGCAACAGGAATTTGGGGTAACAGGCCAACTGGCCATAGATGAGAAAAATAATTTATATATCCCGGATTTTACGGTTGAGGCGGTTAAAATTGTAAAATACAGTGTGGACTCTGTAGAGACTTTGGTTACCTCCCAAAGTGGCCTTTTTACTCCGATTGCCGTGGCAGTTAACGGAGATGGCGATGTATATATTGCTGATGAGTTTAAATGCACAATATACGACTTTACCAATGGAAAATTAAATGCTATAATTGGTAGTCCAACCACTTGCGGTTCTTCTAACCCTGATTATTTGAGCTATCCTAGTGGATTGTCATTTAATGCCAAGGGATATATAGATGTCGCCGATACAAAAAATAATGCTATTAAAAGATTTACCTTACCACCCTGGTCGCCGTTTATAAATTTTAAAGGCGAGTTTTGTATTAATAGTCCAAAGGATTCGCTTATACCCAAATATCCTGGTGGGTATTACATAGCTTCCCCTGCAGATTCCAGCGTTTCTAAGGTAGGTGGGCAATGGTATTTTAATCCTAAGATAGCTGGCGTTGGAACCCAAAAGCTGGGTTATGTATATACTATGGAAACTTGTACTGATACATTATTTACTACTGCTATTGTAAGGCCGTTGCCAAAACCAAATATAGGTACAGATACTACCTTGTGTAGTTATCAGCTAGGAGTATTTCAACTAAATGCAGGAGGCCCTTATTCGAACTATAAGTGGTACGACAATTTTAATCTTACCAGTGATACAACACAATTCTATACAGCTACTGATTCAGGGACATATTATGCATTGGTTACAGATACCTCAAAAGCTAAGTGTATGGGGTATAGCGATACTGTGCACATTAAATCTCAGGCTGTGCCTCAGGTAACGTTAGCGCAACCTGTATCTGGTAACCTTTGCGCCGGAGATACGACCCCTATCATACTAACCCCCCAGGTAAGCTTTGGAACCATTGTTAGGGTTTTATGGCAGGATAGTACCGTAAGTTCAAGTTATCAGGCCAAAGGATCTGGAGTATACATTTCCACTGTTACTATTAATCTTGGGAGTATACAATGTAATAATACTGATACAACTGACATTCAATATAAGTTAGATCCACAGGTAAGCATTATTTCTTATCCTATAGCAAAAAATTGTAATAATTATGTATTTACGGCAGATAGCATACCAACTCCAGTAGGCGGAGTTGCTCCTGCTCTAAAAGGGATAGCCCGGGATAGCAAGGGAAATCTTTATGTTACAGACGCGGCAAATGATGTGCTATGGAAAATTACACCAGGAGGTACTGCATATATATATGCAGGCCAGCTAGGGGTTTCCATTTCTACAGGAACTGATACTAACAACGCTACTTTTAGTATTCCTTTTGGAATAGCCATAGACAATTATAACGGGGATATATATATATCGGAGCAGGGAACAAACATTATAAGAAAGATTACCTCTTCTGGCCAGGTAAGCAAGTTTGCAGGGGTTATAGGCAGCGGGGGATATACCGGGCCAGGGTTTAAAGATACAACACAGTTTAATATGCCTTCAGGTTTAGTTATAACTTCAGCCGGAGACTTATATGTTGCGGATAAAGGCAATAATTTGATACGAAAGATTACCCCGACAGGCAGTGTTACTAATATAGGAGTCGCTTCAGATTATAACGCTCCTGTAGCTATAACTGCCATGAAAAATGGAAACCTTTTGGTAGGTAGTGGTTCTGGAACTATTCTAATGGTAAATCCTTTTAGTAACGATAGTGTTACTACCTATGCTACTGTTAGTGGAGGAATTACAGGTATGGTTACAGATAATACCGGAAGATTATACACCTCCAATACCTCTTCTTTCATAATTAATAATATTAATATAGACGGAACAATTACAACGGAGGCAGGTTCAGGAACCTCCGGCTATCAGAATGGCCTTGCATCTGTTGCCAAGTTTTCCCAATTAGGAGGCATGTATATGCCTGGAAGAGGGCTACCGTTATATGTAACCGATGGAAATTACATAAGAAAAATTGTCGATTCCTGCTCTGTTTCTATATGCGATAGCATTTCTCTTTCTTCGTCCCCGCAAAATTTTACATCTTATACCTGGTCTCAGGGGGCGGCAACTATTAGTTCTTCTGATTCTATAACGGTGTCTCCAGGGGTATATGCGCTTACAGTTATAGGTAATAATCAATGCCCCGGCTCTGATACTTTGCTAGTCAAACAACTTCCTAAACCGACAAGTCATAATCCGAAGCCTGTGGCAGAATGTATTGGTGACTCTAGTATTATTGGGCCGGCCACACTGCCTAATTATAAATATGTATGGACAGATGGTAATACAGGAGGCGCTCCATTAGGACTGAGTAATGATTTTATAGCTCAGCCAGTGGCTAAACCAACTCAACAGGTAACAAAATACGTACTTACTATTACAGATACATTATCTGGGTGTTTTAACAGAGATACTGTAAGTTTTTTTATTGCCATTTCACAAGTTTATGCCGGTTCAGATACCAGTTTCTGCCAGGGAGATTCTGTGCAGATTGGTTCTATTGAAGATACTATTAACACAACATTGGCATGGTCGCCTTCTAATGGAATTAGTGATACAAGCATAGCTACGCCTTATGTGGGAGGATATCTTAAAGCAGGTGTACATATGTATATTATTACTGCCAATTATATAAATCCTTTTACTCATGCCACTTGTAAATATTCTGATACCGTTAATGTTACTGCCGATTCTACTCCTGTAGCTATTTTTACAGCAAGCGCTTTATGTATCCCCGATACGGCAGTTTTAAAAGATGTTTCGCATACTCAGGACAGTATTATACAACGACAATGGTTATTTGGCGATGGCGCTTCTGCAACTTCTGCTAATTCCACTATAAGCCACTACTATTCGTTAATTCCTTCTGGTTCTGTAGAGCTTACGGTTACTACTTCAAAAGGCTGTATTGCAGATACCGTTGTGCCGGCTGCCTCTCTTAGTTTTTACCCTATACCCCATGCAGGTATCTCTTATAAGGAGGCCTGTGTTGGTTTACCTACACAGTTTAATGACGCTTCTACTGTTAGCCCTGGAACAATTGTAAGCTGGAAATGGAACATTAATAACGGCGCTGATACTATTATTCAGACTCAGGATACTACAATAAAATATACATATTCCGGTTCAGGAACATCTTATAATGCAAGCCTTTTAATACAAACTTCCATTGGCTGCAAGGCCGATACTACAATACAGGTAAATTTGCATAATGCTCCTACAGCCGCTATAACTCCTGCCAAATCCTGTACAAGTGATAGTACTCCCTTTAGTGGTTCCGCTACCGGGGTTGACTTAAAATTTAAATGGTATTTTGGAGATGGCTCGCCTTCCTCTAACTTAATGAATCCCAAACATAAATATGCCTCCTCTGGCAATTATTCTGCTGCCTTAGTAGTTACAGATACCAGTTCTTTCTGTATCGACAGCGTTTCCCAGAATGTAGTTATTGCCACTGGCCCTACGGTAGGTTTTACTACCTCCAATGTATGTATAGGCGACAGCGTTGTATTTATGAATACTTCATCTTCTCCTGTTAGTACGCTTACTTATTTGTGGAACTTTGGCGATGCTACAACAAGTTCCAACCAAAATGTAAGTCATAAGTTCCCCGGATCAGGTCCGTATGATGTGCAACTTACCGTAACTGACACCTTAGGTTGTGTGGGAGTATCTCTTGATACGCTTAGTCTCAATACTCCACCAAATTCAGCAGTTAACTATAACAAGGCCTTAACTTGTAATGGAGACACAGTTACTTTAGCCTTACAATCGCAGGTTCCTGGCGAATCAATAGTATGGAAAGAAGAGGGACAAGTATTGGCGACTAATCAGGATTCTATAAAAGTAAGTCAAAGTGGTACTTATAGTTTGATAATTACGGGAATTAACGGGTGTATTGACTCTTCCTCCACGCCATTGTTTTTTGCTATTGCGCCTGATACTGTTAAAATCAATATTGTGCCAGACACCACTGTATGTTTAGGAGATACTGTAATTCTTAAAGGATATAGCAATGGAGATTCATTATCGTTTTTATGGTCTAGTTCAGGGTCGGGTATTTTAGGAAATTCATCTACTATTAACGCTTCTTATACCCCGTTGCACCCTGATAGCAATTTTGTAGTAGTAACTTTTTCTAGCTCTAATAAGTGTGCGGCGGCGTCCACCAGCGCTAAAATATATATAAATCCTATACCTTACCCTTCATTTACCTATTCTCCAAACCCAGCGTTGGTCAACGACTCTATACTATTTGTTAATACTACTGATACTGCATCTGCAAACATAAGGCATTTCAGCTGGAACTTTGGAGACTATAGTGGAGATAGCGTAAATGTATTTACTCCTTCCGCCCATGCTTATGCTGATTCAGGACATTATAAAGTTACACTACAGGCCACTAATAAGTATGATTGCAAAAACACTTATATTGCCAATATTATTATTATAAATTCAAGAATTATATATATACCCAATATATTTACTCCCACTAACATAGCCGCAAATTCAGAAAACAGGGTATGTAAGGTATATGGGGTTGATATTGCGACCAGTGGATTTAGCTTTAATATATATGACCGTTGGGGAAGTATTGTGTTTTCTACAACAGACTTTGTGCAAGCAAATACTATTGGATGGGATGGTAGAAATCAGAATGGAGGCGATATAGTAGCGCAAATGGGCGTATATACTTATGTTGTGGAGGGTAAATACCAGGATGGAACGTCGTTTAAGAAGGTTGGAACTGTAACATTGGCTCAATAGCGTAGATGAAAACAAATAATTTTTTTCTAATACTTGTTTTATTTGGCCTAACTTTTACCAAAGCCTTTGCTCAGGATGCTGTGTTTTCACAATACTATTCTTCAAGTCTTTACTTAAACCCTGCAATGGCTGGTTTAGAGCCTTTTACTACCTTTTCTTCTAATCATCGTACCCAATGGGGAAGTATAACAACTCCTTATGTTACTAGCCAGGCTTCGCTTATAGCTCCTATTTATGCCAAGGGAGTTGATGCCACTCACAGAGGGGGGGTAGGTATCTCTTTTTATAACGACCGTGCAGGAGGCTTAAACTTTAATACTACTGGCGCTAATGTAAATGCCGCTTATAATTTGCACCTTTCATCCTTGCACATGCTTACTTTTGGCGCCCAGTTGGGCTTTGTGCAAAAAAGTATTAACACAAGTAATCTGCAATGGGGGCAGCAATACGACCCTATTCTTGGGTATAACGCTTCTACAGTTGTTACAGACCAGATTGCAAATAAAGTTACGTATCCTGATATAAGCTCTGGGGTAATTTATACTTTTAACTCTGCTAAAAACTATTCTCAAAAAGGTATTAGTGGATATGCCGGATTATCTATGTACCACATGAATATGCCTAACGAATCCTTGGTAAATGGACTTGTTAGTAAACTTCCTGCTTTATATAAACTAAACATGGGTTTTGAGGTACATGCCAGCGACAGGCTTAATATAGCCCCAAGCGCCCTTTTTGTACTTCAAAATAATGTGCGCCAAATAAATACTGGGTTATACGCTACTTATAATATTATAGGCCCTCCGCCTAAAGATCTTTCCCCAACCTACCTTATATTAGGTACATGGTACAGGCTACAGGATTCCTTTATTTTCTCAACCGGATTTGGAAACGATTTTTATACTATTGGGTTAAGCTATGACCTTAACAACTCCACTTTAAGGTATACAACGCAGGGGAGAGGAGCCTATGAAATTTCTTTGCAAGTTCACAAAGTAAAACCCCATAGATCAAAAAAATACTATACTCCAAGAATTTGATGATATTTGTGTACAAGATAGGTATGATGAAACCAAGTATTAAGATTCTTTTTTTGCTGGCCTTATCGCTGCTGGCCTTAAACAATACTTCCTTTGCACAAAAAGAAAAGGGTGGTAAAAAGCTTTCAGGGAAAGCGAAACACGCCATGGAATTGGGAGATAAATACTTTGCCAACGACGATTACTTTCTTGCAGCTCAGGAATATAAAAAAGCGCTTGAATCGGATTCCCTAAATGGTGACGCTCTTTATAAATTAGCTGAGGCTTCACGTTTATATTTTAACTATTCTGACGCTGAAAAGGCATATAAAAAAGTAACCCAGGTAGCAAGGGAACAATACCCACTTGCAAGGTTTTATTATGGAATAATGCTGAAGGATAACGGAAATTATACCGAGGCGGAAGAAGTCTTTAATCAGTTTAGGACAGAATACTCAGAAACCACCTTGGAAGCTGAGGTATATAAAGAAAGAGCGCTACAGGAGTCCAAAGGCTGTGCGCTGGCTATTAATGAAATGCAGAAGCCGCAACGCGATTATAGTTTTAAAGCCCTTCCGTCCCCTATAAATACAGAGAGTTCTGATTACTCGCCTGTTATTATGGAAAACGATTCTGAAATAGTTGTTACGTCTACCCGCCAGGAGGCCACAGGTTCTCAGGAATATGGCATGTTAGGCGGTAAGTTTAGCGACAATTTCAGGTTTAAAAAGACAAAGAGCGGTTGGGAAGCAGTAACCAAAGACGATGATTTTTCCAAAAGCGTTAATAGCCAGTTTAACGAAAGCGCAGGTTCTTTCATTAAAATAAATAAAACCGAGAAATTCTATTTCACGCGCTGCGACGAGGAAAAGATGGAAGGTAATAATGAGATATTTAACTGTGGTATTTATGTATCTACCTTAAAAGCTGGCAAATGGCAGCCTGCGGTAAGGCTAAATGAAAACATAAATATGCCGGGGCAGTGGAACGGCCAGCCTTGTGTATCTGCGGATGGGAAAATAATGTTCTTTGTTTCTAAAAGGCCCGGCGGACTGGGGATGCAGGATATATGGTACAGCACCTGCAAAAATGAAGACGAGTGGGGGCCTGCCATGAACCTGGGAGATAAGATTAACACCTTATTTACTGATATGTCTCCCAAATATTTGGATAAAGAAAAAGTACTTTTCTTTTCATCAAACGGCCGTGAAAACTTTGGAGGCCTGGATGTGTTTATGGTAAAAGAAGAGGACTTTGAGGATACTGTGGGGGGCAAAGTAAGAAATGCAGGATTCCCATTTAACTCCAACAGAGATGATTTTTTCCTAACACTTGGGCAGCAAAAAGGGTATATCTCATCCAATAGGGATAAAGGGATGGGGAACGATGATATTTATGGTTTTGATATTGAAAGTAAAGAGACGTTAATTGCTTTTATAAATAAAGATTCGGTACAAGATGCAAATAGTATTTCGGTAGTAGGAAAACTGGTTGATAACGAAACCCAAAAGCCAGCTCCGGACGTTCCCATTACGCTTACCGATGACAAAAAGAATAAACTAAAAAAGACAAATACTAATGATGATGGCGAGTTTCGTTTTGATAACCTGGCTACCGATAAAAGCTATAAAGTACTGTTGGATGAGGACACTGCCAGCATTACAAAAGATGTAAAGTATGTAGCTAACAACGTTAAGGTAAAAAAATCAAAAAGCCCGGCTACCAGAACTCTTTTTGAAAACATATACTTCGATTTTGATAAGTCGGCGTTAAGGCCCGAAGCGCGCAAAGTGCTGGAGGACCTGGTAAAATACTATAAGAAACACCCTGAAATACAGATTGAGATGGACGCCAATACAGATAGTTACGGGTCTGATGAATATAATAAAAAGCTGTCTAAAGAAAGAGGTAAGGCGGCGCTACAGTTTCTTATCTCGAACGGAGTTAATAAGAGCGCCCTGGTAGTTACAGCAGAAGGAGAAGGCAAACCCTTGGCAACTAATAATACCGCTACCGGTAGGCAGCTAAACAGAAGAATTGAGTTTTTTATAATTGGCGGGCCGGGCTACCAAACCGAGGCTATGACTTATGTTATCGAACCCAAAACAACTCTTTATTCTGTAGCCAGAAAGTATAACATGACCGTTGACGAACTGAAGGCGCTTAACGGACTGGAGGGAGATAATTTGATGGCCTACCGCCCATTGCGGGTAAAAAGAGTAGGCGAGGCTATTATAGCCCCGGAAAGCCAAAACGAAGTAAGCCCTCCTAGTGGAACATTGCCTGCTAATCAGAAATACTATGTGGTGCAGCCAAAAAATACGGTATTCTCTATAGCCAGAGAGCATGGTATGACGCCTGAAGAACTTATGAAGATGAATGGCCTTAAAAATAACACTATATTTATAGGCCAGCGCCTTAAGGTGAAGAAATAGAGCTTCTTTTATATTTCTCATAGTTGCGCCAATGTTGGCGTTAGGGTTTACCTGTTACTAGTTACAAGCCTTAAATTTATATAATACCAGGAAGAGGGAGGGCATTTTGTGCTACCTATAAAACTACTAGTTGAGGCAAAATATTACATGCATAAAATTTGCGCTCTGTTATTTCCCTGTTAATTTTCCTGTTATTCTCTGATAATTTCTCTGTTATTTGGTTTGTCCATGTATGATTTTAGACATTTTGGAAATTGTGCCAGTTGGCACAAGCGCCGTCTTCCCCGAATTGTAGTTGAACGGGGAATTACTATTAGATAAACACAACTAAAGCTGTTTTGGTTTACTAAGCAAGAAAAATAAATGTAGCACAAAAGCGTTTTTATTTCCTAAAAAAATATAGTGGTACGCAAAGTCAAGTCTTGTAGGGTAAGCCAACAAGGGTGGACTAATTTATAATCGAAAAGTGCGAATAATGTAATTTATTTAAAAAATTATGTAACTCTAATTTATTTTAAATTTTTGACCTTTGTAAAGTCAATACTATAGGTATATGGAAAGTAATAAATGAATTTGAGATTAATTATGTATTATGAGTTTACTAAAGAGTTGGAAAATAGTAATGGAAAATAACGACACCCACAAAACGACCTGGGAAGCTTATAATAGAGCTGCACAGGGCCGTCTTTCAACAGCTGAGAAAAATTCTCTACCAAGTACTGCCTTTGCATTTCCACATTCGCGTAAAGAACCGATAACAGATGCAACGCATGTTCGCGATGCGTTGGCCAGGTTTAACCAGGTGGAGGATGTTACTGACTCCGAACGCGACATTGCATTTTCTAATATTAAAAAAGCAGCTAAACACTTCGGTATTGAGGTTAAATAAAAAGACTGGCACGAATTAGGATCGCACAAGGTAAAAAAGTAAACAGTAGCAAGGAGCAGGCATTTCCTTGTGCCTTACTAGTTGTTCAGTTTAGTTGCATAGTATTATTAGAATAGTGAACTTATAAGTTCTAATTTACACTATGTTAAACTTAGAACAATGGCAATAAAGAATAAAGGCGGTTTCATCCCCCTGACCCCCTTCACAAACGCACAGGCGGCCGCCGAAGGGGGAAATGTAAGTACTGGCGCAAGGATTTCCTTGTGCCTTACTGGTGGTTTGTTTTATTTGCCAGGTATTATTAGTTTGTATGGGTTACTAGTCATTAGCGAGAATATTAACGATTGTGGGGTTTATTCATTCTGGGGAATATGAATACGGGGAACTACTTATTCTATAAAAATTATTTTCGTAAAAAGCCTTCCTTACCCTGTAAATGTTTTTCCAACTTTCTATTCCTTTATCTGAAAGTATCCCATCCATCAGACCTTCTTGCTTTATTGGATTATTGTAAATATTTACAATTGGCACTAGTCTTAATTTGAAAAAATTTTCAAAATGAACTAAAGTTTCATTTTCATTGATACCTAAAATTTCAAATATTTTTTCTTTACTACTACTAGGAAATTGAAAATCGCCAATGGGGAATAGTTGGATTTGCAAGTTTTCTTTTTGCATAACTTTTAATCTCTCTTCTTCATCCATTCTCTCCATATCTATTATCATTTTCTCACATTCCTCTCTTTGTTGCTCAATAATTGTTTCAGTATCTATGAACCAAGCATTAAATCGCTCGTGTGAAGTCCCTTTGTTTTTCAAATTTTCCAGTTTCACTTTATCACTTTGTGAATCATAGCTATTTGTTATTATCTCGAGTTCTAGAATGACCTTATTAGCTTCTGGTATTTCTTGAATATAATGTAATATCTCGTATTTTCTTGATAAGACTAATATCAAATTTTCTATATGCCCAATATACTTATAGTAGTTATAAGCATCGTTTAATTGAGATAACATGCTTTCGAAAATGGGTTCCTTTTCTGGCCTTTCTTGCTTAGAAACACCTGGTATTTCTTTATATAAATAAATATTATCCGTATATACCATTATTTCATAAGTCACTTTTAGTTCATTTATAACAGCATTATAATAGGCAAAATAATTTTTCTCTTGCAAAGCTTCATCCTTGAGTTGATGAAAAAGTTTAGCTCTGTTATTATTATTTTCTAAAAATTCTCTTAATGATTTTTTTCGCATTTCAGGACTAGGCCCACTAGTACTTTCAATAGCATTTATCATCATTACACTTCTTATGAAACTCATATTATTATATGAGCCTTGGAAAAAGAGGAGTTCAGACTTGGCTATGAGTTTTATATTTGATGGAGCTTCGGGATTATTAATAATTTCGCATATATCATTTTCAAGTTTAGCGAACCTAGTATCTGCGTCATTTATTAAGGATGAATCCAGATATTCATCTTTAATCTGTTCAAGCTTTATATAAAAAGTAAGATTGGAATCCTTTTCAAATTCTTTAATTTTTTTCTTGTAATTATCCTCAGAAATTAGTCCTATGTAGAATCTAACGGAAGTATCAAAAAATAAAAGATGGTTAACAAGATCATCTGTCAATTCATTTTTTTTCTTTATAGCATCCTTAAAGAAAGTTAGAGCACGTAGTAAATCTCCATTATAATAGTTTGCAATACCAAGAACTAGATTGTATTTAGCAGTTGTAGCTATATTTTGTGATGCTTTATTATGAACTACTAGTATCTCTTTCCACTTGCTTTCATTAATCAAAGTTAGACCTAAATCTTCTACTAAAGTTCTTATTTCTGAATCATCAGAAATATTAAGGTCTCTATCAACAAGGATTTTATCGCCATCTTGTATTGTAGAGGCATTAATTGCAAACTTTTCATTTATTTTTCTATGGAAAATTCCTTTGCTAATTGTAATATTATACATTTCAGAGATTGCTAAATCATCTAATCTCTTTGAGAATCTTAATACATGGCTACCTTGATTTCCCCAAGTAGAATCCTTCTCAGATAGAATCTTTACAAAATCATTTATATGTTCATAAAAGAAAATATCTTGAGATTTGGAATAAAGGATATAAAATGCAGGAACGCCACTATTAAGTAAATAGTTGATATTTGAGGTATCGATTTGCAGACTAATACTTCCATCCTGATTAACCTTTGTGCTTTCTGTTGCTTTAAGTTGTATAATAAATCGAAAGTTTGTATGCTTTCCTGATTTCTTAACCTCAACATTTATATCGATTCCTTTATCGCTTTGTATTTCTGGGCGAAGTTCAAATTTTGAAACATCGAATTTAGGGTGCAAAAGATTTCTTGAAATAGTTTCAAGTTCTTCAGTTGGACTTGTAAGGGGCAAATCCATCTCATCTAAAATATCATTACTATCCATAAAATATCTTTTCTTATAAATATATCTATCCAATATACTGTAGCAAAATTTATAAAAACTGCTCTATAGTTTAATTGCTGTTTTTTTAGTAGGTATATGCGACACGCATGCCCCAGCATTGGGTATCTGGTAGTAGGTATTACTATTATACTCCCAACAACCGCGCCGCCTTCAATATCCCGGCAATGCTAAGGCTGTCGGTAATCTTGTCCTGCATAACTAGTTCTACTGCGTCTTTTAAAAGTATTTTGCGCACATGCAGGTCTTCTGTTTCTTCGGGTTCGGCCTCGCCTGCTTCCAGCCCCTGTGCTAAAAATATAAACCCTTCTTCGCTGGTAACGCTGTTGGAGGTGTGTATGCGGCATATATTTTTCCAATGCTTTGCAGTAAAGCCTGTTTCTTCTTTCAGCTCCCTTTTTGCAGACTCCAGTATATCTATTCCAATAAGCCCTCCGCCTTCGGGTATCTCCCAGGAGTATTCGTTAAGCGGGTAACGGTACTGGCCCACCAGGTAGGTATAGCCTTCATCGTCAACAGGCACTATGCCAAGCGCTTTGTTTTTAAAACTAACCACGCCGTATATGCCTTTGCCGCCGCCCGGGTTTATAACCTGGTCTTCGCGCAGGCTTATCCAGGGGTTCTCGTAAATTGGGCGCGTGCTTAGCGTTTGCCAGGGGTTTTTATCTTCTTCCATTTATATATTAACAATTTGTGGAAAAATTAATAAGAAATCCAGTAGGAAAGAACTTTTACCTGTAACTATTTAAGGCTATTTTTATAGTATTAAATCGCATGCTTAAATCATCCTTCACAAAAGATATGCTGGAAGCCGGCCTCGACGAGGCCGGTAGGGGCTGTTTGGCTGGCCCGGTATATGCGGCGGCAGTAATTCTCCCTAAAAAGTATAAGCATAAATACCTTAACGATTCCAAACAACTTAAAAGGCAGCAAAGAGAGGAGTTGAGGGAAGAGATACAAAAGGTGGCCATTGAGTGGGCCGTGGCAGAAGTGTCTCATATACTAATAGATGAAATAAACATACTTAACGCTTCTTTTTTGGCCATGCACAGGGCCTTGGATAAACTTGCCTGCATTCCGCAGTTGCTTTTGGTGGACGGCAACCGATTTAAGCCTTATAAGGAACTAAAGCACGAATGTATAGTGGAGGGGGACGCCAAGTATTTATCCATTGCAGCGGCATCTGTATTGGCAAAAACCTATAGGGATGACTTTATGATAAACCTGGCAAAGGAACACCCCTTGTACGATTGGGAAAATAATAAGGGTTACGGAACGCTTCGCCACAGGGAGGCTATTATTAATCATGGCCTTACTCCCTATCATAGAATGTCTTTTAATTTAAGCTTCGCTCAGCTGAAATTAGAATGGGAATCAGAAATTTAACAGGTTTATTTTTTCTATTTTTTTGTTCTATTCAATTCAAAATTTGTATTTTTACAATCTAAATGGAAATTGCCGGTACGGATTTAAAGAAAGTAGCCTTAAATGATGTGCATTTTGCATTAGGGGCTAAAATGGTTCCCTTTGCGGGTTTTATAATGCCGGTAAGGTATTCTTCCGACCTGGAGGAACACAATACGGTTAGAAATGCAGTAGGAGTTTTTGACGTATCTCACATGGGGGAATTTTTTGTAAAAGGGGCTCATGCCCTCGATTTTGTTCAAAATCTTACGACTAACGACGTTTCCAAACTATACAATGGGAAAGTTCAGTATTCCTGCTTTACAAATAATAACGCCGGTATAGTAGACGATTTGCTGGTTTACAAGCTGTCGGACGAAGAATATATGCTTGTGGTTAATGCGGGAAACATAGAGAAAGACTGGAACTGGGTGGTTAGCCATACGGTGGAGGATGTTGAACTTTCTAATTTATCGCATAAGTTGTCGTTATTTGCAGTACAGGGCCCAAAGGCAGTAGCTGTTTTGCAAAAGCTAACCTCAATAAACCTTTCTGATATAGAATATTATACCTTTGTAAAGGGGGAACTTGCAGGGATAAAAGACATTATCATTTCTGCAACAGGTTATACAGGGGCGGGAGGTTTTGAGCTTTATGTAAAAAATGAAGATGCCTTAACTGTTTGGAACAAGATTTTTGAGGCGGGCAAAGAAGAAGATATAAAGCCAATAGGCTTAGGAGCAAGAGATACGCTAAGGTTGGAAATGGGGTATTGCCTTTACGGGAATGACATTGACGACATTACGACTCCACTGGAAGCAGGGTTGGGGTGGATTACCAAACTGAATAAAAAGTTTGTAGCCTCTGACTTATTAGTAAAACAAAAAGAGGAGGGCCTTAAAAGAAAACTAGTAGGTTTTGAAATGGTGGAAAGGGGTATACCCAGAAGCCATTATGAAATACTTAATTCAGAAAATAAACAGATTGGGTTTGTTACTTCAGGTACACAGTCTCCTTCTTTGGGCCTTGGTATAGGAATGGGTTATATAAGCCCGGAATATAGTAAGGCCGGTTCTGAAATATATATTAAGATCAGGGAAAAAGCCCTGAAAGCAAAAGTAGTAACTTTACCATTTTATAAAGCATAGATTTTTTTATGAAGAAAATAGAAGTTTGTTTTACCCCTTCTCTTATCGACCTTTATAATGTAGAAAAAAAAGTAGTGGTAGTAGTAGACATACTGCGCGCAACATCGTGCATGACTACCGCTATGGCAAACGGAGTAAAAAGTATTATTCCGGTAGCTACCATAGAGGAATGCTTTAGCCTTAGGAAGAAAGGATTTTTAGCGGCGGCGGAACGAGACGGCAAAATGGCAGACGGATTTGACCTTGGAAACTCTCCGTTTAGTTACATGGATAAATCGTTAAAGGGGAAAACAATAGCCGTTACTACTACCAACGGAACGCTGGCTATTACAAAATCTAAAAAAGCGGCTCAGGTAATAGTAGGCTCGTTTCTTAATCAAAGCGTGGTAGCAAATTACCTTATTAACCAGCCTAACGACGTTATTATTTTATGCGCAGGCTGGAAGGGTAAAATGAATATTGAAGACACATTGTTTGCCGGAGCCTTAGTAGATGCGGTAAAAGATGAATTTACTTTTGAAGAGGACGCTACGCTTATTGCCCAGAGTTTGTATAACGTTGCCAAAGATGATATTGCTGGTTTTGTAGCTAAATCTTCTCACGTAAAACGATTAAATAAACTTAATATCCATAAGGATATAGAGTTTTGCCTGCAACCGGATATTTACCCTGTTATTCCTATGCTTAAAGACGATGTGCTGGTAGCAATGGAGTTCGACTACGAGTATGTAATAAAGAATGATAATGCTTAGGCGATAAGCCTAAGCATTTATTTTATATACCCAGCCGTATTTATCAGCAGCATGGCCCAGCTTTATGTCGCTAAGGGCTTTGCCCAGTTTGTTTGATAAATCTCTTTTAGCCGTAGAAGGCAATTCGTAATCAGTCCCTTTGTAGTTTATTACAGAAATATGGGTGATGGTAGCGGCAGTTCCGGTTCCAAAAGCGTCCTGTAAGGTTCCATTTTCCAGCGCTGTTATTACTTCATCAATGCTTACCCTTCGTTCTTCTACTTTCACTCCCCATTCTTTGGCAAGTTTTATTATAGAATCCCTAGTAACGCCTGCAAGTATAGAGGTGCTTAAAGGAGGGGTAATAAGCGTATCGTTAATCTGGAACATGATGTTCATTGTTCCGGATTCTTCAAAATATTTATGCTCTTTGCCATCTGTCCATAACAATTGATTATAGCCTTGTTCTGCGGCAAGCTTGGCAGGATATAAAGAAGAGGCATAGTTGCCGCCAGATTTAGCGAAACCTATTCCTCCCTCTGCAGCTCTTACGTATTCGGTTTCTATTTTAACTTTAACGCTGCCTTTATAATAACCGGAAACCGGTGAGGTAAATATAATAAAACGATAGGTATTAGACGGGTGAACCCCTATAAACTCGTCAGTCGCATAAAAAAGA
>Ga0302309_10001269_pt1 | contig 23581 bp, 21 predicted proteins | sample III_Palsa_N1_1_FD_200453 | JGI IMG/M metagenome (GOLD analysis project Ga0302309, IMG submission 200453) | Peat permafrost microbial communities from Stordalen Mire near Abisko, Sweden - III_Palsa_N1_1 | ecosystem: Environmental > Terrestrial > Soil > Palsa > Peat permafrost | place: Sweden... | reverse complement strand
AAGCTTTACGTATTACCGGCGAAGTGATCACCACTCCGTTCTCATTTGTTGCCACAGCACATTCGTTGTTGTGGAACGGTATTAAGCCCGTGTTTGTGGATATCGACAAAAATACACTGAACCTCGATCCGGCAAAGATCGAAGCAGCCATCACTCCGCAAACGACTGCAATTATGCCGGTCCATTGCTTTGGCCATTCCTGTGATGTCGAAGCGATTCAGAAAATTGCCGACAATTACAATCTCAAAGTAATATACGACGCGGCACATGCATTTGGGGTCGAGGATGCACATGGCAGCATACTCCGGCATGGCGATCTTTCGGTACTCAGTTTTCATGCGACCAAAGTGTTTAACACGTTCGAGGGCGGTGCCATTGTGTGCCCGGATGCAAAGACCAAGGTTCGCATCGATCAGTTGAAGAACTTCGGATATGTAGACGAAGTGACCGTGGTGGCGCCTGGCATCAATGGAAAAATGAGCGAATTCAACGCGGCACTTGGCTTGTTGCAGTTGAAATATATGGAGCAAGTGCTTGTTCGACGTAAAAATCTCGATACGCTTTATCGTGAGGGCCTAAAGAATATTAGGGGTATTCGGGTTCTCGATCTCGGTCATGAGAAAATTGCCAATTATTCTTATTTCCCGATTCTGGTGGAGGCAAGCTATCCAATCAGCCGTGATGATCTGAATATAAAGCTCAAAAATAGTGGGATCAATCCACGGCGATACTTTTATCCGTTGATCTCAGACTTCCCGATGTATCGCGGACTACCTTCCGCAAACAGAGAGAACCTCCATGTGGCGGCCAACGCAGCCCAACAAGTTCTTTGCCTGCCGATCTATCCTGACTTGGAAACGGCGGTAGTCGATGAAATTATACAATTCATCAAGGACCAGAAATGAGGAATCCCGATCAAGTCGTTACTGAAGATGGGAATAATAGCCGGCATTGAATCCCATTATTTCCGAGCAGTCGTTATACAAGCGGAAATGATTGAATCGCAATATACGAAATACGATTGATATTTAGTTGATATATGGAGTGACATGAAATCGTGAGTGCATCCGACAAAAAGAACGACCATTGGACAACTTATTGGACAAATAACCAGCGCCTTCAAGCTGAGAATTTAAATTCCCAGATAGGTCGTACTGTTCACGGCATTCCGATTGAACAACAAAAATGGCAATTTCACCTAGATGAAATTGAGCGAATATTAGACCTTGGTCCCAGCGATACGCTGCTCGATTTATGCGCCGGCAACGGTCTCATTTCCGTGCCTTTTTCGTTGAAATGTCGTTCGGTAACTGCGGTAGATATTTCGTCCGCATTGCTGGAGCGTATAGACGCATCCTTATATCCGAATATAACAATCATTGCCGGGGATGCGCGGACACTCTCCCTTCCGCCGAAATCATTTTCCAAGGGGATAATGTATTTTGCCCTGCAATATTTCAACGAATGCGAAGCCATCGGGGTGTTTGAAACAATCTATCAATCACTAATGCCGGGCGGGATGTTTCTGGTGGGTGATATTCCCGATATTGATCGCCTATTTGTTTTTTATAACAAACCTGAGTGGGTAAAAGCTTATTTCGATTCAATAAAAGCCAATGCTCCGGCAATTGGGACGTGGTTTAAAATGGAAGTATTGGTGGAAATGGCAAAATACGTGGGCTTTAGCGACGCCAAGGCCTGCAACCAACACCCCGATATGATCAACAGTCATTATCGATTTGATTTGTTATTAAAGAAATAAATGATCATTAACGTTAACGAGACATTGCAACAAGCTACCCGCTTGCATCAGGCTGGGCAGATGCAGGAGGCAGCTCGCCTCTATCAAAGTATATTGCAAACCCACCCACATAATACGGATGCGAACCATAACCTTGGACTGTTAGCCATGCAAGTGGGGCAACCTGCGTCCGGATTGGTTCACTTGCAAAACGCTTGGAGAAATAACCCCAATATTGAGCAATACTGCGTGACGTTGACCGAGTGTTTGCTGAGAATCGGGCGTTCGGACGACGCATTGAAAGTAATCAAAAATGCGATGGAGCGTAAGAATTTCGGGAGCGCTCCTGCCAAGCATCTACTGCAACTTGCGGCAAGCATCGTGAATGGCCAACGCCCTGCACTCTCAACCGAGTTTGAACTTTTGACCTCTTTCAATGCAAGAGATCATGTTGCGTTAGAAGAAAAGTTGACCGCAGTATTAATCCAATACCCCAATTGGAATACTGGATGGAATCTGCTCGCTACGACACTGGAAATTCAGGGCAAGGAGTGTGACGAGGCACTGGACCGTGCCGTTCAATTCATGCCCGCGAATGCGCAACAGCAAAAGATATTTTGCATTGGCGCCAACAAAACAGGAACGACCTCGGTGGAGCATGTGCTTAGAAGCCTGGGTTTATCGGTCGGCAACCAGGAACAAGCGGAAATGCTTTTGTATGATTGGGCAAAGCAAGATTATCGGAGAATCATCGGGTATTGTCAGTCCGCTCAAGCATTCCAGGATGTTCCGTTTAGCTTGCATGGCACCTACCGGGTTTTGGATGAAGCGTTTCCAAGGTCGAAATTTATTTTGACCGTCCGTAACAATTCGGATGAATGGTATCAATCTCTAGTGCGTTTCCACTCCAAGATTGTCGGGAAAGGTCGCATTCCAACTGCGAATGACCTTCGTCAATTTAATTATCGCTTTCCCGGCTATGTGCTGGACGTAATGAGGTTGAGTTACGGTATCGACGAGTCTGGAGTGTACGACCCGGAGCGGTATGTGCAGTATTACGAGCAGCACAATGACCAAGTGAAAGAATATTTCGCATCCAGACCAAATGATTTGCTTGTATTAAATGTTGAACATCCCGATGCAATCGAGCGACTCGTCAAGTTTCTTGGTTTCTCGTACACAGGCCAAAAAATGCCGCATGCAAACTCATCGAAAGATTAATTGCATTTAAGCGTGACACCGCCATTTAAAAATAGCTAGCCCATGCTTAGATCAGACGTCAACACGCGCTTGGCGATAATGCAGCCGTATTTTTTCCCCTACATCGGTTACTGGCAATTGATCCATGCAGTCGATCGCTTCGTCATTTACGATGATGTCAACTACATCAAAGGAGGATGGATCAATCGAAATCGGATTCTGATTAACGGCGAACCTAGTTTTATTAACGTGCTTTTGCAGGACTCCTCTTCGTATAAGCGCATCCGCGACATATCCGTCCTACGTTCGCCAATGTGGCGCGACAAATTAGTTAGGAAGATCGAAACTACCTATCGAAAAGCCGCTTACTTTGATGACGTATTTCCGTTAATAGAGAGTTTGATTCGCTATGAGACAGAGTATCTATCTGACTATCTGGCTCATCAACTGCAAACGCTAGCCAAATTTATGGGCATTAGCACGGAATTCGTGATTACAAGCCAACATTACCAAAATGATGCTCTCACGGGCCAGGCGCGCGTTCTCGATATTTGCAAGCGCGAAGCGGCGACTACTTACATTAATCCGCAGGGAGGGAAAGCACTCTATGACGCCGAAACTTTTTGCAGCGAAGGTGTGGATCTGCGCTTTATTTGCATGCGTCCAACGCCATACAAACAGCGTGCGAAGGACTTCGTCCCCTACCTTTCCATCATCGATGCACTCATGGAAATTGGGCCAATTGGAATAAAACAGCAATTAGACGCATTTGACTTGATTGAGGGCGTGGCCAACTAATTTGTTTTTCAAGTTTTTAGCGATAACAAAGGTCCCAGAAACTTCTCGTAGTTGCGCCACCGCTCAATCGACGATTTATTGATTTTTTGGCGAACCTGCCAATTGCTAGCCGTTTGCACATTGCGCTGTGTCTCGTGGAAATTAATGCATCGAGGATCCCAGGGTAAGCCAATGAAATCCAACATCTTGCGACTCCAGGCCTCTTGGTTGTCTATCAACTCCTCATAAGGAAGGTGCAAGATGGTGCCTTCGGGAAGTTCCCGCTGCCAATGCTGCATGACGCGGCGGTATTCTGCATAACAGTGTGCGAGGTCCCCCAGATCGTTCCCATAATTGTGAGTTGCATCAAAATTCTGGAAGTAGATTGAGAGACACGTATCAATAGGATCACGCTGCATGTGAATAATACGGGCGTTTGGCAACGCACCGAGAATCAATCCTATGGACATAAAATTGAACGGCATCTTGTCTACGATGCGCATCGCATCAGCGGATATTCCTTGCAGTTTTTGCAAATAGCCTTCTGCCATTTTCGGCAAAGAATCGTCACTCGCGTCGCCTCGTTGAACCACCAATGTATGTGATTGCAATGCTTCGTTCCAAAATAGAAGCTCTCCGGCGCCAAAGGCCGCTGGGTGTGAAGCAATTATTTGTTCGGCAAGTGACGTGCCGGAGCGTGGCATACCAACGATAAATACCGGTCGGGCTGACGGATTTCCGCTAGTGCGATGCTGCTCGATCCATTGCCGATCAAATTTGGTGCATATATGATCGATGCTTTGCTCTAGTGCCTGCCGATCGTATTTCTTGGTGATTTGCTTCAATAAATCATTAGCACGCTTAAAGTTCAAAAATGCAGGATCATACTGTTTAATGTCATCGTAATATTTCGCGATTGAAAAACGTAAGATCACTTCTTTTTTCGGCTTGAGCGTTGTCTGTGCAATTCTTTGCGCTTCGTCAAGCCAAGCCGCATCACTCGAAGTCATTTTGCGGGCGCGTGCAATGCCAGCCCACGCTTCCGATGCCTTGGGATCAATCTCTATTGCTCGTTGAAACAATGCTTCTGCCTGGCCAAAATTGCCACGATCAATCTGAAGATCGGCCATGTACACAATGGCGGCGGTTAAACACGGATCGATTTCCAACGCACGCTTACAATGGAACTCCGCCTCGTTTTGATTTTGTGTCCTTAACGCCATGCCCAGGTTGAGATGTGCCTGCGCAAAATCCGGCTTGATTTCAACGGCGCGACGATAACTCGCGATTGCTTCATCCAGGTTCCCTTGATCTTTTAAGGCATTTCCCAAGGTCATGTGTGCCTCGGCTGAATCGTTGATAATATCCAGCGCGCGCCGGGCGCTAGTAACCGCTTCATCGGATCGACCGAGTTCGGCCAGGGCATTACTTAAATTGACGTGCGCTTGAAACAATTTTGGATTGATCTGCAAAGCGCGGCGACAGGAATCTACAGCAGCATCAAGTTGCTCCATTTTAAGAAGGCCGGCTCCCAGGTTATTGTGTGCTTCGGATAAATTGGGGTTGATTTCTAAAGCCCGGGTACTGCTGGCGATGGCATTTTCAAACTGACCTCGGACTCTAAAGGCATCGGCCAACGTGTTGTGCAGTTCGGCGTCAGCAGGCAATAATTCAGCAGCCTTTTCCAGCGCAAAAATAGCGTCCTTGCGCTGCGCGTGGAGAGCCGTTCCTAGTGCCTTCCATACCAGACCTGATTCCGGATTTCTTTCCAGCAGTTGACGAGCCAGGGCTTCCATCTCCATATAGCTACCATCGCGAAATAACGCTATAAGCTGGTTAATTTCGGCGGCCGTTGGATTGGCATTTGCGTGAAAATCTCGCGTCGCTTTCTCGGCTCTTTCCCGCATCGCTTTTGTCTTCGACGACTTGCCCCCTTGCAGCATGGCCTTGGTAATAATTTTCAGCGCTTCTGCCGGCTGCCCGCAGGTCAATAGCGCCTCGGAGTAAGACAAAATATATTGCTCATTAGCCGGGTTGATGGATAGCGCCACCTTAAAATAGGAAAGGCTGGCCGCATGCTGCCCGACTTGACGCGCGATCACGCCCAAATTGTGATTCGCGTCGGCCTGCAGTGGTAGAACATGCAAAATGGCCCTGTACAATTGTTCCGCATCTTGTAATCTGCCAGCTCGATGATGCGCGAGCGCTTGTTCCCATACGACGTTAAGGGGTAAGCCGTTAGTCATGGAAGAAGTCATGAAACTGTTAGTAGATAGATTTGAGAGCGTCGATAGCACCCGACTCGCCGCCTGATATGTTCAGTTCCGCAATGATATTGAGCGGGCATGTAGGTGTCCAACAATAAGATTGATGAGAGGTCCCGATATTTACCTTGTCGCTCACGTCAGTAGTCCATCCACATTGCATGGCAACCCACCATCTCACAATACCAAATCTTTTCGTGTAGGGACGCTACCGTTAGCTGAGTGTTCATGTGCTCTCCATGTGGGAAATACGCGCGCCTGACTTTACAACTTACGAGGTAAGTTGAAGCAGTGGCGTAACGAATTCTTGATAGTTTCGCCAACGCTCAACCGAGGATTTATTGATTTTCTGTCGCACTTGCCAATTGCTGGCTGTTTTGACCGTTCGAACCGTTTCATGGAAATTGATGCAGTGAGGGTCCCAGGGTAGGCCAATGAAGTCCAACATCTTACGACTCCATCCCTCTTGATCATCAACCAGGTTTTCGTATGGCACGTCCAAGATTGCGTCTTTCGGAAGGAGCGTGCGCCAATGCGCCATGACGCGCCGATATTCCTTGTAATAATGCACCAGATCTTCAAGGTCGTTCCCGTATGATTTGGCTGCATCAAAATGCTGAAAATATATGGAAAGGCAAGTATCGATTGGATTGCGCTGCATGTGAATAATGCGTGCATTTGGCATGGCGGCATGAATCAGGCCGACGCACATGAAATTGACAGGCATCTTGTCCACGACACGCAATGCGTCGACAGATAAACGCTGGAGCATCTGCAGATAATCAACGGCAAGTTTAGTCAGAATATTCTCGCTCGACTGACCTTGTCGAATCTGTACATTTAGAGCCGTCAATGCTGCCTTCCAAAAGGGCAACTCTCCGGCACCAAATGCTTGCGGGTGCGAAGCGATGATTTGCTCGGCAAGGGATGTACCTGAGCGCGGCATTCCAATAATAAAAACAGGGCGTTCGGTATTGCTCGCCGTCGCGCGATGGCGGTCGAGCCAGTCATGATCAAAGTAGGATATTAGGTGATCAATCTCTAGCGTTCCTGCCTTTCGATCATACGGCCCACCGCTTGCCTTCATGAGTTCATTTGCGCGCCTGTAATTCGAGAATGCGTGGTCGTACTCTTTGACATCGTCGTAGTATTTGCCAATTGCAAAGCGCAGGTATACTTCTCTACGTGGAGGGAAATTCTTGTCCGCGATCTTTTGCGCCTGCGCAAGCCATGCCGCATCATTACTGCTCAATTTGCGGATACGGGGCAGAAGCGCCCACGCTTCCGGCCCTTCCGGATCCATCATGATCGCTTGTTGAAAGCATTCCTCCGCATCGGCAAACTTACCGTGGTCAATGAAGAGATCTGCAAGGAAGGTGATAGCAGCACCGAGATTTGGATTAATTTCCAGTGCTTTGCGGCAATGACGTTCCGCCTCGATGAGATCGTAGTTCTTGTACGCAATGCCCAGATTGAGATGGGCCTCTGCAAAATCGGGCTTTATTTCAAGCGCGCGACGGTAACTTTCAATTGCTTCATCAATCTGTTCCTGCGTACGCAATGCATTGCCAAGGTTGTTGTGCGCCTCCGCAAAATTGGGTCGGCACATCACCGCGCGCCGATAACTTAGTGTCGCCTGGGCGATCTGGTCGAGATCACGCAACACCATTCCCAAGTTATTATGCGCTTCGGCGAAATCGGCTTGGAGCGCAACGGCCATCTTGAGGCTCTTTGCCGCCTCATTAAGCCTTCCAGAATTTTTTAATGCAACGCCTAAATTGTTATGTGCTTCTGCATCGCCGGGCAGCATGGTACAGGCTTGCTGCAGTGCCAAAATTCCGTCTTTCCCTTGTAGCTGCAAGGCAGCCCCCAGGACCTTCAGGATATGGCCGGAATTCGGATATTTCTGGAGCAAATTGCGCGCCTCCACCTCCAATTCCTGAAAATTCCCACGATTGAACAGGGCCACGAGTTGGTCCATTTGAAGCGGACTGATTGCATCAGGCGCGGCGAAACTCGCCCCACTTACATTGACTGCTTGATTTGAGGGTTGCGTGGAAGCAAATTGATATTTTACTTGTGCGCAACATTTCTTATATTTTTTCCCGCTTCCGCAAGGGCAAGGGTCGTTTCTACCAAAGCTCACATTTTTCTCGCTAAAGGCTATTAGGATAGTCTACATTATTTTGGATGCCTTACCCATTGGACGTTCATGGAGCGAGCCTTGGAAGCAATCCAAAGGGAATGCAGATCTCAAAAATCAATCGGCAGGCGTGGAAATGATGATCGCGCGCGTCAGGTCTTGAGGTGTGGCTGTCATTACAACCGATACGTGGCTTTAAACTACGTACTTATTGCATGCAATACAATTCAAAAAATAAAAAAGGCGGCCGAAGCCGCCTTTTTCCAATCAAGCAACAACTATATCATTGTTGCCTAGACTGCTATTACGATATTACTGAGCACCAGTCGCATCGCTGAAGTTGCCGTTGGCATCGGTCAGGATGAACGATTGAGCTTCAATCGATCCAAAACCAGTCAATTCAGGACCGTTACCAACGATATCTGAAACAGGAGCGCTGATGATCAGACGTGGACGTGCATTCGCACCACCTTCAGCAGCACTAACTGCACCCAGCGAAGCTTCGATTTGGGCAGAAGTCAGCGTAACCGAACCACCTGCTGGCAATGTCGACGAAGCTGCAGCACCATTGATCGAGAACGACAGCGCTGCTGGCGTACTGGTTGTTCCGTCTTGGTAGGCGAAATATCCAGAAATAGGAGCCGAAGTGCTGGTCGAATTGATCAAACGAACAAAGCTTGTATATCCAGTAGCCGCAGCTGGAATATATGTGCGCACTTCACGCGACACGCCGTTCAATACCAGTGGGTACAGATTGCCAGTAGCTGTATCAGCGATATCGGTCACAGCCTTCTTGTTCACAGTGAACGTAGCAACTGGGGTAGTGACAGGAATCTGCTTGGTGGCAGTTGGTGTGTAGCAGATATAGTATGGCGTCTTATTCACTGCCAATGTAACGCCGGAGAATGTAGCTTTTGCCGCAGTCGATGTTGCAGTTGAACCTGCAGCTACAGGCGTTGTGCAATTATTGACAGTGTCAATTGTGAATAAGGAACCAGTTACAAAAGCACCAGTCACAGTACCCGAAACTGACGAGCCTTGCGCAGACAGAATATATGGCACGCCAGCCGCATCGAGCGGTGCCGATGCGTTGTTAGTAAAGGTGTATGCGCCGAGATCGATCACCGTTGCCGAGTCAGCGTTACTGAGCGACGCGGCAGGAACTGTGAAACCTGTTTCTGCAGGAACGGAGATTTTCGCTGTTTCGCCAACACCCAAGCCGTTAGCTGCGGAGAACGCTGCGGAAGAAATAATCGAACCGGTGATCGCTGTCGACGAAGTCAAGATGACGCCAGTGTGCGTGCCAGCCGAATCGATCAAACCAGTTGTAGGAACAGCGCTGGTGTTCAACGACACTGCCTGTGCCCAAGTAGCGCTAACCGAGCCGCCCGATGCGCTCAATGCACTGGTCAAGCCTTGGATGACTGTTGTCGTTGGGTTGAAGTTACAAACGGAATTTGTACTAAAGCCGTTGGGGCCGGTATTGATTGTGAAAATCGCACCAGGAACGTTGGTTGCCGAAGCCGTCAGTACGGTCGCTGCAGATGCTGTGACGTGGGCTGAAGCAGCATCAACGCAAACGAAAGTCGTATCTACAGGCGGAGTAGCTGACGAAAATTGCGCACCATTGGACAACGTGATATACACATACATCGTTTGGTTCGCAGCAATTGGCACGCCGAACTGATAGTTAATGCCGAGCGGCTCAATCCCGATTGTCGATGAACCTGTACCGAAAATCTCGGTTGCATAATTCTGTGTCGTTGTACCAATGGTACCAGCTTGCGCGCCGGCCGCCATCAACAATACTGCACTTGCAACAGCCGCTTGCAAAACTGATTTATTTCTTTTCATATTGTGCTCCACACATGGATGATTAGTTGATCAACTAGATTCGTTTTTCGAAAAACAAGGCAAAGTATATCGCGAAAAAACACAGCTGTTGCGATGAAACATACCTAGTTTTCGAAAAGATATCATCATCGTTGTAGAAGCGCAACTTTATTTGGATATTTTTTAGATAATCCATTCAATATGCATTTCTGCTGGTTAATACGGACATTTCTACCCTTCTGGTGCCACTAATTCGATCTAGCAAGCTTTGCCCCGGCATCACTTATTCACTGTGTTTCTGGCAGCCAGCGAATACTCGACCCAGTTTTCCGAAATAGAACGCCCCGAATATTAACCCATTGCAATCGTAGCGGAGCGTTGAAACGGGACAAAGCTTGAAATATTTTTGCCGCATCAATGCCACCATACCTGTGATTGCCTTGATTCTCGCCATTTCCCGGGGCTTACGCCGCGTAATCGATACGCGCGGTATTGATACCAACACACTTGAAACGCCATGCCATCGAAGAGCAAATTGCCCCAACTATGCCCCTTTTCCACGGATGATTTACCACGTTGGCATGGCAGCACGGGTTAAAATTACGTTTTTTGTCCTTGGAAAATCAGATGAAAAGTAATTTGCTGCCAGCCTTGCTGGCACGTTCTCTTGTATTGGTGGCGCTGGCGTCTATGGCTGGTTGTGCAACGACGATGGATGAATCAGCCGGCAATGCGCTGTTGCAAAAAGTTAACAGCAATGACAAAGAAGCCTTGAATCTTCTTCGCAGCCGCGCCGAAAAGGGTGACGCAGTGGCGCAGGAAAGGCTGGGAATGGTCTATTTGCAGGGGCAAGGCATCGACAAGGATGCGGCCATTGCCGCTGATTGGCTAAGGAAGTCGGCGCAGCAAGGCTATGCACGTGCACAATATGTCCTCGCTTATCTGTATGAGTTGGGATATGGGGTTGACAAGGACACGCAGCAGGCCGTGAAGTGGTATGCGATGGCGGCCGAACAGAACGATGCCCCATCCGCTTACGCATTAGGCTTACTCTACAGCGACGGCAAATCCTTGCCGAAAAATCGCGAATTCGCGGAAAAATGGTATCTGAAGGCGGCCGACCTTGGGGTGCCGGAGGCGCAGCTGAATCTTGGTGTGCTGTATTTGAAGCCTGACCCTGATCAAACCCCGCAATATGACAAGGCGCTGCCATGGATCATGAAGGCAGCGGCAAAGGGCAACGCAAAGGCAATGTTGAACCTGGCTGGCATGTATGAATTCGGCACAGGAGTACCGCAAAGTGATGCCGAGGCGCTAAGTTGGTATCGCAAAGCGGCCGATGCCGGCGACTGGATGGCCATGGGAAGCATCAGCCAGGCGTATCGAGACGGCAAGCTGGGACTGCCGAAGGATTCGGCCCTCGCAGATGAATGGTACAAGAAATTTCTTGAAACGCAGATTGCGTTGAAAAAGGCCGGCAAGCAATAAGAGGCGGGTAAGCACCTGGAATTTCGATGCTGCGGCGGGAAGCAACGCCCGATCGCAGCATGATGCGCCGGTTCAGCCAGGCAGCACTTTCGAACTATTTGAAGTGATCAATTCGATTAATTGGGCGCATTCTTGGTTGATCCGCTCTGGCTAGCGGCCGCCTTCCTTAACTCTTCAAGCAACTTCGGATCAACAACCTGCTTCCCTGTTGGTACTGGGGGTGGCGCCGGATTCACAATGGGCGCCTCAGTTGGGGCCAGGTCCGACTCGGCGGCCTCAGGCTCAACTGCTGGGGGCATGGGTGGAGCCTCGTCTTTCGCGGATCCATTTACAGGCTGCTCTTGCTTGGCGCTTGCTGGCAAAACGATTTTTGGCTTGGGTGGTTCTCCAGGCTGATTTTGCGCCCATGGCCCAAGTTGATCCCTGAATGTCTTGGTCACTTGCTCGGCAACCAAATCGTCGTCAATGATATAGGGGGTGATCAGCACAATCAGTTCTTGCTTGACGCTCTGGTCCGTGTTGGTGCGGAATAACTGCCCCAAACCCGGTATATCTTTCAGGAAAGGGATGCCGGAGTCGCCTTTGGTGTCAGTATTTGACATCAGCCCCCCTAACAACACGGTCGCCCCATCGCGAATCGAGAGCTTGGTATCTACTTTTCGGGTACTAATAGTCGGGGAAGTACTGACGCCGGTCGTGGTCGATGCTGCGGAGCTTACTTCCTGGCTCACGTCCAATTCAACCCGGTTCCCTGAATGGATAACAGGCTTCACTTTAAGAATTACGCCGGTTGGCAAATATTGAATCGTTTGCAAAATCCCGCCTGTCGTCCCCGACACCTGGGTATTCGCATTACTGAGCTGGCTGGTAATAATTGGCACCTGATCACCAACCGTAATTGACGCGCTTTGTCCGTTGCGAACCATGACTCGCGGAGTGGACAAGACAGTCACCTTGGTGATCGCCGATAGGGCGCTGATCGTTGCAGCGACTTTACCCGTGCCACTAAGGTAATTTACTGTCAAACCACCTGTGCTATTCAGGCTTGCGCTTGATCCAGCCGACGTGACCCCAGTCGTCGGGGTAGTAGCCGTGCCAGTACTTGAACTTGTACTAGTGCTGACGATGCCACCATTAAGAGCCCATTGAACACCCAATGAATTGGTATCGGTCAAGTCGACTTCCGCCACAGTGACTTCGATAAGCGCGGATTTGGATGGCTGATCCAGCTCCTTTAAGATGCTGAGAAGTTGCGCGTATTGCTCCGGACTACTGACAAAAATGAGCGTATTGGTCTCCGCATTCACAACGATCTTGCTTGACTGATGGGACGTAGTTGCATTTGACGCGCCGGTCGCACCAGTCGCGCCGGCCGCACCAGTCGCGGAGTTACCAGCCCCCGTTGAACTCTGTGTAGAAGAAAGTATATCCCCCATGGTGACTGCCAATTCCTGCGCGTCGGTATATTTGACTGCATAGGTAAAATATCCACCGGTACGTCGATCGCTGTTGTCAGAGGTATCCAAATTTTGGGCCCACGCAACCACGTGATCAAGCACCGCATTGTCCGTTGCAAAAGCGAGCAACGAATTTGAGGTTGGCACTGAAATGAGCACGATGGGCGTCGATGCTCCTGGCGTATTGGAAACTGAGTACCCTTCCGCAGTTAGCACTTCCATCAATTTCTTGGAGAGTTCGTCTGCGTTAAGGTTTTGCGGTGCCATGCGACGACTATGCCGTCCGCGCATGAGAGGTTGATCAAGCACCTGAATCGCTTCGAGCGCGGCAGTAACATCAGGGGATTGACCGCTGATCAGGATTGCATTTCTGCTTTTGTCTTCCAGCGTATGAACGCGCTGCCCAAACATTGCCGTGAGCAGATTCACCACATCTCCCGACTTTACTGATGTGAGCTCAACCAGATTAAACACGGGGCGCAACGGCAACGGAACCTCCGGTTGCGCTCTCCCGCGCCGAATTTCCGGTTCATAAGCGCTCTGGTTAGTATCCGGAGCAATGCGATAGAATCCACCCAACTCGGTAACCGCAATGCCATAAGTTTTCAGCAACATCTGCGCGGTGGCAAATACTTCACTCGGCGTTTGTTTTGTGCCGGTCCGCAAAGTGACCAGGTCCGTTCGCGCGGCAACCGCCGGATCAACGCTGTAATTTTTCTTTAGAATGGTCCCGAAAGTCGCCTGGATAAAACTCGGCAATGGCAACTGATCGAAACTAAGTGTGATGTCGGCAGTCTCTTTGGACGCAGCCTCCTTAGGCGATGGCGCAATAGTCGTGAGTCTTTTCGGGGCGGGTGGCGCAGGAGTCGCGGAAACCGACAGGGGAGCCTTGGCGGTACTCGCGTTCTGGGCGACAGCATCTGAATTTGCGCTTTCCGAAGTACGATAGAGCGCTCTCGGGAGCGTGCCCTGTTCAACAGCGCAACCCGCCATCGCAAGCACGAACATCAAAGCGAAGTTACGTCGCAAAATACGACCAGAAATTTTGTTTGCCATTATTCTTTATATGTTTTCAATATCCGCTTTTTCCCATTCAGCAAAATGCAGATGCGATCAGCAGCTATATTTAAAATCTTTGCGCCTCCAGGGAGGGTTTCGCCGGTTTTTATTTGTTGTATCGGCTGATCTTCGACTGCAAGCAGCACATAATGTTCCGCGCCAACCGAAAGAATCCCCGAGATGCGCCAATTCGGCGGTGTCAGACTCTTCTCTTCCACAGCCCCAGCGCCAGGCGCTGATGCGCTCGCTCCCCACAACTTGTATTCATCAATCGTCTGGATCAAACTATCGGCATCCGGCTTAGATCGCCCCGTCAATTGCCAATCTTCGTCCTGCGCGCGCAATGCATGCGGCGCGGGCAATGAAGGCGGGTGAAACAACATCCACGCGACCGTCACGGAGAATATCAATGCGATGACGAATGAAATTCTTGCTAGCATTTCTTCTCTTGAAATTATCTGAACTTACTTGGTTGCGCCGGCCGAATCAGCCACCGGACCGGAAGCATCGATCTGTTTATGCCAGGCGCAGACGGTCATCGTGGTCCTTGGCTGCCTGACGATTACGGATTCTACGACGATCTGATGATCCGCGGTAGATAATGCCTTCAGCAGGTTATTCATGGCCTGCGTATCGGTATTGAATTCAAGTTGCGCCCTGACTTTCGTCATTCCATCTGGAGAATTGTCCGATTTTTCGCTTTTATTTTTTTGCTTACTCGCACCTTCAGATTCCGATACTTTGACCGAATATTTCGCAGCGTTGGCTTGTTGAAGTTGCTTTGACAACCAATCTTGCATTTCTGCCTGTGTCAATCCCAACGAGGGATTCTGCCAAGTCTGCGCTTCAGCGGCCGCTAATGCGTCCTTTGCGTCTTGTTCGCGTGTCAACCACACCGTTTGCTTTTGTTGGGCGGTAAAGCGCGCCAATTGCGAAGCTGCTTGCTTGTATTGGTCCATCAATATGCTTCCCTGGTCGCGCAAGTCGAGCAACCATGAAAGCCAAATGATGCTGATAATCAGCGCCAGGCCGATACGCAAGCGATAGTTAGATCGCAGCTGACTTAGAAGTGCCATCGGTCTTCTTTTCTTGTGGAGCCACAGGTAGGATTGTCATGGAAAACGTCATTAGTTTCGGGTCGGCATTGGTGATGATTTGAATCCCGTTGAATCGTCCGGCCTTTTCAAGAGCCTGCACATAGGTGGCCCCGATAATGTTGCTATTGGGGGAGCTAACCAAAATCTTCAAGCGGTCATCGGTCATTTCCCACTCGCGCACAAACGCGCCACTATCCTTTGGCAGTGCATTGGCCACAGCGGCCATTAAAACAAGCGACTGCGGGAAACGTTCAATCGACTCGATGCTTTTGACTCGCGTCGCAATCTCCAAAGCAGCCTCGCGTGCTGTGAAAACAGCGGATGCCTGTCGCTTGATCGACGCAAGCTCGTCAGCCCGGCTTGAAATGGCACGCTTAATTTGATAATGCTCGACATTCAGGTAAAGCGTCGGCAATCCTAACGCAAGCACCAGCGCGCTGTACGCCATTACCTCGACCAAGGGAATTTCGTCCTGGGATCCAATCAAGTTACTGAATTTTGCCCAAGAATACCGTTGAAGCGGCAGCTCCTGCAACGCAGTGGCCGAAATCTGCTGCTCCGGCGGCACGCCGCAATCTCGTTGAAATGACAACCAGGCGCTTTCATCCGGGCGCTCCGGCCACCAGCGGCTGGCGATCAACTGTGAATCCAGCCAATACTGCCCCTCTACACCATCCATGCATTTCACTAGGCGCATCCCACCTTGGAGCGGTGAGCGCAACAAAGTCTCGGGAATGATTTGGTGCGACTTCGCGGTCTTCGCATGCTTCAGGATTTCTGCATTTACCCGGCCGTTATCCCAACACCAGACACTTGCCACGCCCTCATGCCACACGATTGCATAATTACTATCGGAAAATGGGCTCCACTGCGGTAACTGCAGTGCCAGCGCCGCTCTTCGCTTCGCAGCCGGCAAGCGACTCAGGTCAAATCGATTATATCGACATAGGGCGCGCGTCAACACCCATTCGGACGAGCCAAAACCTCCGCCAGCAGCGTCAACCCGGTCAGAGAAATGATGGGATCGGCGCCGTGGCAGGGAGAACCGATCGATCCGGAAGTTTTTCAAATTCTGAAGGTTTAGCGGCATTTTCGGGGTGGCTTGAGTCTGATTTTTCTTCAATTCGATAAAAATAGCTGATTTGCCAAGGAGAAATATCGCTAAATGGACTCAACTGGATATTATAACGTATCCCCCATGGCATGCCAATTGCCCGCTGAGTAATCCGAATATTGTCCGATGGCGAAGCAATCACCTGCGGAGGAAACGTGTCCAATGCCGCTCCGATCATCTGACTCAGCAAAGCTGTATTAATTGGCTCTAGTTTCCTTCTGGCAACAACAGCCTGTGCCATCTCGGGTGTAGCGCCCGGTAGCGATGCGATCACCTGCCACGGTGCAGTGTTGGGATTAATTGCTGTGATCCCTGAAACGGTCACAAGTTCAGTCACCGGCACATCTCCCCATAGCGACGGCATATCGCGCCAGCCGATAATGCTTTTCAATTCCATGGGCGAGATGAGCGGCCGATTTCGTGGAGGTGGCAGACCGAGCGCCGCATAATCGGCAGACTCCGCTCCTTGCAAACGGCGCAGATCATCGGCATCGATATAATCGTGAAGCGTGTCGGCCAAATGCGCACGTTGATCGCCGGGTACATCGAGCGCTCCGAGAAAACGGAATAGCTGGTCATCGTTAACGCTATTAATGTTAAGTAGGCCGCGCGCGTCTTGCAATTGCACCGTAGTCCCTTCGAACGCATAAGGCCGGTCATCAAGCGCAATGACATTGTCCGGCTGCCCGATCCCATAAGGTGACAGATAGGTCGTGCTTACGCGAAACAGGATCTCCGAGCGTGTGTTATTGATACCAATGAGTTTGTCGTTCAGATTTTGCCGCAATTGCGCAAGCTGCAGCGATTGGTGCACACGCTCGGCAAAGTACCCGACGGCGATGGTAATGGCGGCCAGAATGAATAGCGTCAGGATGAGAACAAATCCCTGCTGCCTATATTTCGGCTGTCTTGGTTTCAGATTCAGCATCAAAATGGCGTCCCGATTACGTCAAACGGCTTGTCTTTCGGCTCATACGATCCGCGGGGCACGGCCGCGATGAGTTTCGGTTCGCTACCTTCTTGAGTCTGCAAAAGAATCATATTGGGCAGTTGCGGCCAAATGCCCAAAGGGGGGGGCCAAGAGTCATGCGACTCTCCCGCCGCATCGATATAAGTAAAGCGTTGATCCTTTCTACCTGCCCAGGATGAAAGCGTCGTTTTTTGTTGGTCGGCAACATAAAGCAATCTGGTCACTCCCGCGTGACCATCATATTCCAGGCTAAGCGTCACGGTCGCAGGGGTGCCATAAGCGGCAGACAATGGGCTAGTCGTGACCCCGGTGAATTCGGTTTCACCGCCTTGAAATATATCTTGACTGTCTGAGTAATCGGTTTGCAATCCTTGCACGACCTGGCGAAACCAATCTGTGTACATTGTGCCCTGTTGACTTTGCGCCAACTGCAAGCCGAATCGACTTTGCAATTTATAGACCTGGTCAAGTGCCTGAAACAGGATGGTCGAGATAAGACTGACGATCAACATCACCACCAGCATTTCGAGCAGGGTAAAGCCCGCTTGACGTGCGCGCGTAAGTTTCATTTTAATGGCGCCTGCTTGGTGCGAACTTTCTTGTACCCGACAAGCTCTAGTTGAAGATCGAACCAGTGCGGATCATCCGCTTTCTCCGCTCCAATCTTGGTTTGGTAAAGGCCAAGCTGATACAAGCCTATGCTCTGCGGGTTACTCACGCCATCGACAACCGCTGTCATCGGCTCGGCTTTCCATTCAATCTGGTAGTTACCGAAATTTGCCCTACCCTCAGGGTTGAGCATCGGATTCACGGCCTGCATATATTCGATGATGTTGGCGGTCGCGTCGCTGCGCGCATTGGCATCTTCCACGCGTCGAAGCGCCACAATGCTGCTATTCAACCAAGAAAATAGCGCCATTCCCGCTCCGCCGATGAGTACCAACGCCACAATCGCTTCAATCAGCGTAAACCCTAAACTACGGCGCGTCACTTTGCACTCTGCACGTCGGCGGCTCAAGAAATAGTTGTTCATCGACATCGTCTGGAGCAATCACATTAATCACGCCGCCGCTGCAAAAACCGTTGAAAGAAAATTGTATCGGTCGCTTGACGCTCACCCTCCATCCTTCTGGCACTGCGAGCAGAGGATTGCCGTCGCTGAAAATTGTCGCCATTGCGTCATCGTTAAGTTCGAAGCCGCGCCCGTTGGCAAATGCGCGGTAGCTTAGTCCGGCGATATCGGCAATCAACGCATCATGCTGTGTAGCGCGCCGCATGCTGCCATCCAGCTTTTCGAGATTAGGCATTGCCAGCGCAGTAATCAATCCCATCAACGCCAGCACCACCACCAACTCGATCAGCGTGAAGCCAAATGACTGTTGGCGCAATAAAGGCCCCTGAGGCAATCGGTTATTCCGGTGGTAACATGCCGATGTCAGCATCATTGCCCTCGCCGCCCTTCTTTCCATCAGCCCCAAACGAATACAACGCAAAAGGCTGGCCGTTGCTGCCTGGCACGCTATATTGATACGGATTGCCCCATGGATCATTGGGCAATGCCTCATCCAGATACGGGCCCTTCCATTTTGCGCGCAGCGTCTCGTCTTTGGGCGACTCGTTCAATAACGCCAGCCCTTCTTCAGTCGTCGGAAACCTTCCGATGTCAAGGCGCATAGTCTCCAATGTGCCTTTCAGCATTTTGACTTGTGTCTGCGCGGTTTGCACTTTCGAGCTGTCAACCTTGGTAAACAACTTCGGGCCGACCAACCCGGCCAACAGGCCGATGATGACCAGCACGACCAACATTTCAATCAGCGTAAAACCGTATGAACGATTGCGTTGCTTCATTGTATTTTCCAATCAATTACAAAATCATGGCTGAAAGGCTGGTAATCGCCCTGAGGCAATCGGTTATTCCGGTGGCAACATGCCGATGTCGGCATCATTGCCCTCGCCGCCCTTCTTTCCATCAGCGCCAAACGAATACAACGCAAAAGGCTGGCCGTTGCTGCCTGGCACGCTATATTGATACGGATTGCCCCATGGATCATTGGGCAATGCCTCGTCCAGATACGGGCCGCCCTTCCATTTTGCGCGCAGCGTCTCGTCTTTGGGCGACTCATTCAATAACGCCAGCCCTTCTTCCGTCGTCGGAAACCTTCCGATGTCAAGGCGCATAGTCTCCAACGCGCCCTTCAGCATTTTGACTTGCGTCTGCGCGGTTTGCACTTTCGAGCTGTCGACCTTGGTAAACAACTTCGGGCCGACCAATCCGGCCAACAGGCCGATGATGACCAGCACGACCAACATTTCAATCAGGGTAAAACCGTAAGAGCGATCGCGTTGCTTCATTGTATTTCTCAATTCAATTTCTCAATTCAGTTACAAAGTCATGGTTGAAAGGCTGGTAATCGCCAACATGATCGCGACCATGATAAACCCAATGACACAGCCGACAATCAGAATAGTGATAGGCTCCAGCAGAATCAAGAACCGCTTCATGCGGTCGCGGCTGGCATTTTCATAGAGTTTGCCAAGCGTTTTTAACATGCTCGGCAATTCACCGGTACGCTCACCAACGCGGACCAAATTAATCCCCATCGGGTTGACCGTCTGATGCAGCGATAGTGCATCCGCCAGTTTTTTCCCTGCCCGCAAGTCGCGCACCGCAAGTTGCAGCTTGTGGGATACCGCCTTCAGTTGCACACCTGATTCGGCAAGTTCCATGGCGCGCACAATCGGCACTCTATTGTCCAAAAGCGTGCCAAGCATTGCCGCCCAGCGCCCGATTTCGGTATCGATAAGCCACGCACCGAGCAGCGGCAAGTGCGAAATTGCCTCCATCAATTGCTTTCTTGCTTTCGGATTCGCCAAAAGCAGCCCGATACCGAAAATGGTGCCGGCGGTACCAAGACCGAACCAGAGCAGATTTTGCTTCACGAACAAGCCGGTTTGCAATACCCAGACTGAAATTGCGGGGATCTTGGCGTGCGTATTTTTAAGCATATTGGTGAACTTCGGCACCACGACGACGAAAATCAGCAATGTCGCCCCGATGCCGGAAAAGACCAGGATGCTGGGATACATCAATGCGTTACGCATTTCCTGGCGAATTTTCTGTTCATACTCCATTTGGTCGGTCGCACTATGCAGTGCCTGCGCCAGCTTGCCCGTGAGCTCGCCGGCACCAACCAATTGAAAAACATATTCCGGCAAATCGAGTTCCGCCACCTGCAATGCTTGCGATAATTGCGCTCCGCCGCGCAACTGCGCATACACCAGACCGAACGCAGCGCCGATTTGGGTATCGCCATGCGCGCGACTGGTGGAATCGACCGCTTCCGCCAACGGCACACCGGCAGCGAGCAGCGTCGCCAACTCGCGAAATACAATGGCCTTTTCTTCAATCGAGGCCGATTTTGATGTCCGCCACGCCACTTTGGATGCGGAGCTGCTTTCGGCAACGACTACCGGCGTCAAATCTTGCTCACGTAGAATGCGCAGAGCGTCCGATTGGTTGACGGCTTGGATCTGGCCTTTCATCACTTGGCCATCGCGATTGACCGCTTCGTAGCTATATTCCACGCTCAAACTTCCTCAGGATTGGACGTGCCGGTTACACGCAATACCTCATCCAGACTGGTTTCGCCGCGCCAGGCCTTGATCATGCCGTCTTCCCGCAAATTGCGATAACCCTCCGCCCGCGCAATCGCAGTCATTTCATGCGACGGCAATCGCCGCATGATTGCCGATTGCATTTCCGACGATACTTCGACAAATTCGTAAATACCAAGACGTCCGCGATAGCCGGACTGATGGCAGACCGGGCAACCACACGCGACACGCCAATTCGGTGCGGTTGCCAATAAGTGAGGATAGCGTTGACGCAGCGCCTCGATCATTTCGCGCATACCGTCCGGCAAAGAAGTTGGCTGCGAGCAGTCTGGACATAGGCGCCGCACCAACCGCTGCGCCTCCACTGCGCGTACCGACGACGCGACCAGAAACGGCTCCACTCCCATATCGATCAGGCGCGTAAATGCTGCAATCGAATCATTGGTGTGCAAAGTGGAAAATACCATATGGCCAGTGAGCGCCGATTGCACCGCAATTTCAGCGGTTTCGACGTCGCGGATTTCACCGATCATGATGATGTCCGGGTCGTGCCGCAGAATCGCCCGCAAGGCGCGCGAAAAGGTATAGCCGATTTCGGATTGCGTTTGAATCTGAGTGATGCCACGCATCTTGTATTCGACCGGATCTTCGACCGTGATGATCTTGCTCTGCCGATCATTGGCAACCGCCAATGCTGCATACAGGGTGGTACTTTTACCCGATCCGGTTGGTCCGGTAACGAGCATGATGCCGTGCGGCTCCTTGGCCCACCGCATAAACTGCTGCAGGTGGTCCTTTTCCATCCCGAGTCTTTCCAGGCGAAAGTCGGCGCGATCCTTCGGCAACAGCCGCATCACGATCGATTCTCCATGCACCCCCGGCACCACGGATACCCGGATATCCATATCCGAACCGCTGGCGCGCACGGTGATGCGACCATCCTGCGGCAGGCGCCGCTCGGCGATGTCCAACCCGGAAATCAACTTGATGCGCGACGCGACGGCAGCAAAGCGTTCATGCGGCATGACGGCGCGCGTTTGCAATACCCCGTCGATGCGAAACCGAATGGAGAACTCATGCTCTTCCGGTTCGATGTGAATGTCGGACGCGTTTTCATCGGTGGCTTGCGCCAATACATTGTTCACCAACTCGATGACCGGCGCCTCTTCCGCCAACTCTTTTAGGTGCGCGATTTCGTCGGTAAATCCGGCTTCCTGCGAAGGCTGAAGCAGTTTTGCCAACCTTTCGACGTCGCGTGTGCGAACGAAGTGCCATACCAGCGCGTGACTGGGAACCGCCAGGGCCATCGTTTCCTGCAGAAAAGAATTCGCAGGATTCCGGGAAGCGCAATGAATCACGCCGTCAGCGCCTTCCCACACCATCAAGCCATGTTCCGCAAACCAAGCCAATGGGATGCCGGTTTGCTCAACGGTACGCAAAATATCTTCTTTGCGAACAGTCAAATCTTCTTCATCGAGCAGCGTCATGGAAAGTTGCTCGGCCAGCACTGGCAACAATGAATCTTCAGAGATTGCCCCGAGACGCACCAGGGCTGCGCCGAGTCTTGCCTTGCCCTGCTTTTGGAAGGCCAACGCTTTATCTAGATCCGATTGCGTGATCAGGCTGCGCGACAGCAACAACTGCCCAATGGTCATCGATTGCAGGATAGGGGCGTTCATTTATGAAGGACGGAGGTCGACGGAAAGCGCAATTCTACTCGCAAGTACCAGCAACTGCGACTTTCACTTCCTTATCCACCCGGTAGTATTTACCGTCGGCGCGCACGACCGCAATCACCTTAGAGGTCTGCATGAGACTAGCGGTGATTTCAATTGCCGCCGCCTTGGCATTGGTAAGATCGAATTGGTCAACAAATGGGTGCGGATTCTTGTCAATCAGTACAGCAATCCAGTCGGTGTTGGGAATTGCGCTTTTTATTTTGATGGATATTTTTGCTTTTTCATCAACTATTTCAGGCACATCCAGCAAGATGCGTTTACCAGGCCCAGGATTTTGTACGCCAAGAGCAAGCAATGCGGCCGCAACATCTTTCGCTTCGGCGGCCTTATTTTGTGTATCCGCAGCCCGCGATGGAATGGCCCCCATCAGGCTGACGGCTACAAAATTGAAAGTAATAACACTTCTTTTAAGAAAATTTCTTCTATTTTGCATAAGTAATCGATTGTAACATTGGTACCTGCGGCATTTAAGTGTTGATACTTTAACCGATGCTCATCAAATTTCAGCCATAGGGACCAAAAGTCCCTAAAACTCCAGAAAAACTGGCGAATAAGGCGAGCAAGTATAATCCTCCACACTCTTATGGTCGAATCAATTGAATTCTACAATCGCTCCTGAGCAGAAGACGCGAGAAATTCGCGCATCATCGGCCATTGTCAAACAAGTTCCCAAAGTCCTTTTTGGCTTGGATACGCCCGATTGCGTGATCTTGCGCTACGGCTCGGATTTGTATATTCATGGATGGATATTTACATCCGATGCCGATATCGAATCCGTCTACGTCACCTGCAATGGCGCGCAATACCCAGCCACATATCCCGTCAAACGTCCCGAACTTGCTTGTTCCCGTGGCGCATGGATTGATTCCTCCGCTATCTTCCCCCCACCTCCTCACACCAGGGATTTACATCCCGATCTTGATCCGCCATACAACTTCGGCTTTGTGACTGCACCGATTCCATTGGATTCGGGAGCGCCGGAAGCTCCGCAACATGTCGAAATCTGCCTAACCGTCACCACGAACGGGCATGAGCACATCTTGCTAATTCGTCAAGTCGAAATCCTATGGACCGATCCGGAAAG
>Ga0302309_10001263_pt1 | contig 23682 bp, 18 predicted proteins | sample III_Palsa_N1_1_FD_200453 | JGI IMG/M metagenome (GOLD analysis project Ga0302309, IMG submission 200453) | Peat permafrost microbial communities from Stordalen Mire near Abisko, Sweden - III_Palsa_N1_1 | ecosystem: Environmental > Terrestrial > Soil > Palsa > Peat permafrost | place: Sweden... | reverse complement strand
GGCATTTGTATTGGATATAAGCCCTGTACCAATTATTGAACCACTGAATGAACCGGTGTTCATATTTACAGTGCCGGTGTTTGCAAAAGTATTGCCGTTTTCAATTTCGATAGCGCTGCCTGCGCCTGTTGCGCCATACCAGTTAATAGTACCTGCATTGGTAAGTGTACCGGCGGTTACAAGAATATTTTGCTGTGATGTTTGCCCGCTATTACCGTTAACTGTATTATTATTTGTAAAACCGCTTGTCCCGTTAAAAACAAATGAACTGCTGCCGGTAAGGTTCATGGTGCCGGCGTTGGTGGCTGTAGCACCATTAACTGTAAAATTATCAGGCCCACCCTGAACAAGGGTTACATTAGCGCCATTGGTGAAATTATTTATTACAGATTTAACATCGAAGGTATTAAAGTCTGCAGTAACAATTGGGTTAGTAGGGGCTAAAGTTGTAAGGTTTAAAAGGCCATCAACCGTTAAGGTATTAACAGCGCCGGTAACGCTGCCAATAATTTTAGTGGTAGCAACCGTTCCGGTAGTGGTAATAGTAAGATTATAATACGCAGGGGTGGCGGTATTGGCAACATTAGCAGTAGGGGCGGCATAAACTACCTGGTTTGGTGTTGTACTGGCATTGTTATAGCTAACGGTTGAGCCGGTGTGGTCAAAATCAATAACGTTTGTGGCTGTAGTTGACAGGCCGGATAATGCAGTTATGTTTGCCAGCTGTAAGTTTGCGGTGCCGCCTGTTGGTGGTTTAATTGTAAACGTTGAGGTACAGCCACCCGCTGTTACATTTGTTGTTTCCAGAAGGCCCGCTACACTGGTTGTGCCTGCTGTTAAATTAAATGAAGAATTATAAGCTTGGGAGAAGGTTGTATTATAGTCGGATGTTAATGCGATATTGCTGGAAAGGGTAAGTGTGTTTACCGAAGAGGTAATGGATGCATTGTAAGAATGAAAGTTTTCTGTATTACCTGAAATAACATTTAAATTAACAGCTGTAATATTGCCGGTACCGGTTAAAGGGATAGTAGTAAAAGAGGATGAAAAATTATCGCCTTGTAAAGTTATGTCTTCGGTAACAGCCAATGTTACAGCTGCCCCGGTTACCGTTATAGACGGCGTTACGACACCAGAAGTAACATTGCCAATAACGATTTGCCCAACAGCTTCATTTGCTGTAACTACCGGGGCTGCCGTATAACCAAAACTAACGCCTATTTGCGCTAAATCAGTTGATGTAGGTACGTGGGTTCTACCCCCGCTGGCATCCTGCCAGTTTGAAGCTGTGCCCCATGCGGCTGTACTGCCCAACCAGCCATAAGTTTTACCGGTAACAAAAGTGGGGCTACTGGTTAAAGAGGTAACGCTGGTAACACCTGTCATGGTTTGAGCTACAGTTGGAGATGTGGTAGATGATATATTAAAAGAAACATTAGTTGCCAAACCACTATTTGTATTAACGGCAACAGCAAGCACCAAATAAAAATAGTAAGTACCCGCAGCATACGTAGGCAGGCCCGATGTTACACTTATTGCATTTGTATTGCATTGTACGGCGTAATGTGTACCGGCAGTTGCCGCGGTAGACGGGGAATTTACAGTATTTTGAGATAAAAAGCTGGTAGTTGCACTAGGCCCCCCTGTAGTAAATACACTATTTGTGGTATTAGGGGTTACATTAGTAGTTGTTTGAATGTTAAATTGAATAGGCGAATATGAACCACCGGAAACCACCATGGAAAAACCAAACACCACAAGGCCTGTAGAACCTTGCGTTAAATAAGCAGTGCTGGTACCCGGTAAAGCCGTAAACGTAACGGTTGTTGCAGCTTTAGACAGGTTGATGTTTGCAAACAAAAAACAGCTTATCAAGAAACATTTTAGTAACCGTGTTTTCAAATTTATAGGGTTTTATTAAAAAATATTCAAAAACAATGCTGTGTTATAATAAGGGGTAAAAAAAGTGCTTTTTTTTAGCAAATTATGCTAATTACGTAACAAAATGGCAAGCGGATTGCACCATTTTTAATAATATCAAAACTAACAAAAAATGAATAGATGGGGCAGATTAGGCAAAATTTCCCCATTTGGTGGATGGATTTCCCCAAAGGTAATTAATTAATACATAGCCTATTGATTGTTAACTCTTGCTAAAAAAGCGCTTAACCAGGATGATAATTATTGGAAAATATTTTTTTGATTTTTTTGCCGGCGGTATAAATAAACGGCCCCAAAAACTAAAGCGGCTATTGCCAGCACCCAAACCCATGTATCAAGCGGGCATGGCTCGGTAAACGGGTCGCTATCATCACTGCCGCAGGGCGAGTCGGTTTGTGCAAATGAAATTACAGGGAGTAATAAAATTACTGCTAAAAAAGCCAGGGCAATTAGCCTGTTGGTATATTTAAGTATTATCTTTCTGCACATTAATATTATCCCCGCTATTATTAATTAGTTTTTACAAATTTAGATTTTCCGATCAACTTTCCGTTACTATCTTTTAAAACAATAATATACATACCTGCTTTATAGTTACTTAAATCTTCGGTCCATATATTTCTATTTACAGATTTTTGGCCAACAAGCGTGCCAGACATGTTGTATATGCTATATACGTAATTTGGCACGGCCACGGTTGGTGACGCTACCGCGCCCGCGTTAACGGTTATCATAGCCCGTGACGGGTTAGGGTATATTACAAAATCGCCGCTGCCCGGTGTAATGCCGTAAATAATGGTTACGGGTGCCGAATAGGTGATATTGCCATAAAAATCACTTTGTTTTAGGCGATAGGTATTACTGCCGGTTATGGGGTTAATATCCGTATAGCCGTACTTGCTCACAGCGGTGCTTTGCAGACTGTCGAGCGAAACATATTTGCCGCCGGTTAACTTTTGCAGCACGAAGCCGGTAAAATCGCCTTCGTTATAAGTTACCCAGTTTAGCAGTACGCCCTCCGAAGCCTTTTGGCCGGCAAAGGTTACCAGCTGGTAAGGGGGCATAGGATGAGGCTCGATAACCAGTACAAAGCGGTTGGCGCCGAAAGTGGTGGTATCGGCATTGTTGATGTTAAATGCGTAGGATTTATAATGCACTATATCCAGCGAATCCTTCTGGTTGTTATCCACTAAAAACACGTTATAATTAGTTGTATCGATGTTGAAGATATCGTACAGCGAAATATGGTACAAGCCGCTGCTTGTAGCTTTGGCATAAAGTTTTATCCTTTTGCCTTTTGTATAAGGGCTCAGCTCGTTAATAGCAAGCCTTGTACCATCGGTAGAGTAGCTGGACAGGTAAACCACCGGCGCGGTACCGTCAAGATCAATAGCATCTTCACCAATCTTATAAGCATCGGTATTAGTGGCATTAAAGTAAATACCTGTTTGGGTATAGTTGGCGGTATCTTTAGTAAGCTGTAAGTGCAGGCCGGTAAGCACGACGGAATCCTGAACCGCGAGTGTAGTAGCCGTTTGTGGCACTGTTTGCGCATCCGGAACTACAGTTGCCGATGGGTTATAGGGTTGATCGAGCAGGAAAGTACCATTGGCGGTGGTGCCGGTAGTGGTAGTCATAGTGGTGGGGTAAGGTACTTTCTGGTCTTCGTTAAAAGCAAAAGTACCCGTTCCGCCACTAACATATTGAATAATAAAACCCTGGCCGCTCACAATATACTTGCTGGCCCTTACATCTGAACCGGCACCCGGTGATTTATAGGCAACGTAGGTGCCGCCCGGCGCGCTGATCTCATAAAAGTTAGTGCTAACAGAGTTGTTATCAGCAGCCACCTGGTCAAGGCTGATGGTACTGGCGTAAGGATTACCTACCTGGTTATAACCGTTGTTAACATCCGGTATAGAAGTACTTATACTTGACGTAGTGCCAAATTTACCAAAATACACCGGTATAGTGCCCTGGTTAAGGTAACCAACAGCAGTAGTGGTAACAGGCTCGGGGGTAGTGTTGGTAACTGTGGTATGGCCGGTATTGCCGATAAAATACATGAGGTAAGCGCTGCCTGCCGGTATTTTATAGCCAGCTACGGCAGTCCCGGTTGTTGTAAAGTAGCTGATACTATACGGTGTAACACCAACGTTGCCGGTTATGGCAGCTACGCCAACATTACGGCCCGAAACATAGGACGTTGCGCTGCTGGCGCGTGTTTCATCATATAAATAAAGGGAGGGGTTGTTCATGGAATAAGTAAAGCCACCGCCGGTAGGGCCTCCTGTTAAGGCGCCCAAATTACCGCCTGTAGTAGTACCGATATAACTTAAACCCATATACATTTGGGTAGTTGCAAATGCCACTGAAGCATTTACATTAACCGGTGAGCCGAACAAGCGGTAGCCGCGGTAACCCGCACCACCGGTAATAAAACGCTGCACATTTACATTGCCGCTGATGGTTGAGGTAGAAGGGCTTACAATTTTAGCAACAGAAGCCGTGCTTGTGGCATCGGAGTTTAGCGTTAAATAACCTGCGTTACCAACGCCGGTAGCGCCGGCAACTAATTTTGCAGGGCTTGTCATGGTTAGGGTGCCAACATCTGCAACCGAAAAATTACCGGTACCTAATACCATGGTGGCTGTGCCGGTGCCGCTAAAAGTTACATTATTAAATTCGGTGCCGGTTGAGCCATCTTTAAGAAAAGGAGCTGCCCCGCTAAAAATGATGGTGCCCGCCGCATAGGTAAAAGTCGATTCGTTATCATAATCGGGCAAGGCAGCCGTACCTGAGCCGCTTTTAAAAGTTACGGTGCCTATACCGGGGTTAAATGTGCCCGGGTTAGCCGGTATATAGGTTTTGTTATTGGTAAATGTGCCTCCGACAATTACGGAGCCTGCGGCTGTTAAATCGCCGGTAAATTTGCCGGCAAAAAGCTGAAACGTGGTGCCAATAGTAAGGGCACCGGTACCGCAATTAATATTACCGCCCTCTTCCTGTAAAGCGCCGGTAATACCTATTGTACCTGTACTGCCATTCATTGTGCCCGCGTTTATTTGCGCGGCGTTGGCTATGGTTGCAGCGCCCGAACCAAAATTTAATATGCCGCCATTTTGCGTTAGTGACTCACCAATTTTTGTTGTACTTGAGCCAAAGTTTACCGTTTCGGTGCCTGCATCCAATGTGCAATTATTAGATACAGTAGTAAGCGGCGCCGAACCCCCGTTAAATGTACCGCCGGAAAACTCGAGCCCGTTGGTAGCTGAAGTGCCTGCAGCTGTAAATGTACCGGAACCCAACGTCCATGTACCGGCAGTTTGTTTTGAAAGGCCGGTAACGTTTAAATTGGTAACAGCAGCAGCCATATTAACGGTTGTTGCCGAGGTGGTAAAAGCGCCGGCCACATTTATGGTACCTACAGCAGCAGTTGCCGTACCGGTACCGCTAAGATTAAGGTTATAATAATCAACCCCGGTTGCACCACCGGTTGCGGCATCCTGCACGTGCGCTGTTGAGGCTGTATAAATAGTTTGGCCTACGGTGCCGTTATAGTTAACGGTAACACCTGTATTGTTCACATCGAGTACATTAGTGCCGTTAGCCGATAGGCCTGATAACGCGGCAGTGCCGTCAAGTTCGAGCGTTGCGGTTGTTGTAGGAATAACTTCAACGGTTGAGGTGGGATAAGTGGTAGTGCCATCTACTGTGTTATTGGTTGTTATAGCTCCGTCAATTTCGGCCGAACCTGCAGTTAAATCGAATGTGGCAACTTGCTGATAGGTGGTAGTGCCGGCGAGTGGTTTATAGGCTTCGGATGTTAAGTTTAAATTACCGCTAAGCGTAAGGGCAGGGCCCGAAAAAGTCACTATTTGCAGTTCATTTGTACTATTGGTTTCGTTAATATCATAATTTGCATAAATAGACATATTAACGGCGCTTACGGAACCCGTGCCTGTAAAATTAAATGGGTTAGGGAGCCCTGCATATATATCTACCGGGAAGGTGATATCCCCGGTAACATTTAATATGCCGTTTACCGTAATGCCGGATGTGCTGCCGAATCGCCCGCCTAATGCAATTGAAGCCACGTTAACAGTTACGCCGCTGGCTATTGCGGGTGTAGAGTTGGTGCCAACACCTACGGCTATATCTACTACATCGTAAAGCCCGGGAACCCGGTCTTCATTCCAGTTACTGGCAGTAGTCCATGTTGTACCCCCAGTGCCTGTTGTGCCTACCCAATTGCATGTGCCGGCTTGCAAGGTATAACTGATGGCGGTAGGAGCCGTGATTGTATTGGTTCCAGATGCTATAACCGTTGTGGGTTTAAATGTAAGTGTTATTGGCCCTGCTACATTGGTACCACCCCATGTTGCCACTAAAAAATAATAGTTGGTTGTGTTATTTACTGATTGCCCGATAATTGTAAATGCAAGGGTTGTTGAAGGGTAGGTAGAAGTTGTAGATACGGTATTTAATGTACCTGCCCCGTAAACCGGCATATTGCTTTCAACCAAACTAACGGTTAGGTAAGTGCTATATGCACCGGTTATTGTAAACGACATTGAAGTTATGGGAACAGTAGTAGCAGTACTATTTTTAACGCTAACACCAGCTACGGCAGCTACACCATTATACCCGATAGGGCTTGCAGATAAATCTGCTGCGGGCAATTGAGCCACAGTGATGGTTGCGCTCGCCTTTTGGAAATTTAAAATAAAGATGCTGCAAATAAGGAATAGATATAGTAAACGCGTTCTCAATATAAAATTAATTAGTAAAAATAATGGCTCAAAAATTGTGCTATAAGATCAAAATAAGCCCAAACAGTTAAAACTTTAACTGTTTTAAGGGGTATACGAAATCTTTGGAAAAAGGGTGCGTTTTTTTAAAAGAAAAGTTATTCAAGCGCATGGCTTAAAATCCCCTTTATTCCCCAGGAAGGGGAATTATTTTCGTCCCAATATTTAATTAGTAATCAATTATTTAACAAATTGGTACCAGGCTTGGTAATTGGGTAAAAATATACATAAACGCGGGCAATTTTATACTCAAAACCGGGATGCGTTTTTTTATAAAAAACCGGCCTCAAAAACTCAAGATATTTTTTTGGGAAACGCTTTTTCAAACGTACCGGCTACGCCTTATTTCGCGGACTACACGGCGGTTGCGGCGGGCTTCGTAAAAATCATTAGTTACCAGTATGGCGTATATAATTCCGGGTATCCAGCCGCATAAAGTGAGGATGATACTCAATATAAATGAGCCTATTCGGCCTGTGGTTAAAACCGCTGCGGGGGGTAATATAAAACAAAGAAAATATCGCATATATGGTTGGTTATGTTTTCGTTACAAAATAAAGAATACTTGTTAAACGCAAACGCTTTTTACACGACACTTGCATATTTTAACTATTCTGAAATTTTGATAAAAATCATCAAAGTATGTTACAAAATAAGAATATTTTTTTGTATATTGTTGGTTATTAAACAATTAAACCATATCAAAATGAAAAAATTACTTTTACCCGCGCTCATGCTGTTTTGCGGAAGCGCCTTTGCGCAAAACGCCGTAAAAAACGGTACTATTTATAAAGAGCACCCTTATATTGATATTGTAAACAAGGAAGTGGCTGCTTTTACTAAAGGTGATACTATTACCGCGGCTTCGTTTTATGCTGATACAGCCAAGTTTGTTGATTCGCCAGATCCGAAAAATATTTATACAATTAAGCAGGCACGAGCAGGCTGGCAGAAAATTTTTGCCGATTGGACCATAAGTGCTGTTAAAGTGATAGGTTACCCTGACGGGTTGGACTATACCGGCGGCCCTTTTATTGTGCAGTCGTGGTGGGAAATTACCGTAATTAACAAAAAAACCCAAAAGACAGCAGTTTTTGAACAGGTACTGTTTGATTACTTTAATAAAGACGGCAAAATAGGATTTGAGGCTTCGTATTATGATACCAGCTCTTTAACAGCGGCTTCGAAATAGGTGTTCAGTTTGCAGATAGCAGTTTGCAGTGGGCATTTAAGTGAACTGCAAACTGCCCACTGCAAACTATTTAAATGTCAGCTGGTTTATATGATAAATCATAATCTCGGGTCTGTTTAAATAAACCGACTTATCGCCTGTTACGCAAATTTGCTTGCCTTTTATATCATCAAAATTTAACACTACCTCTTTACCGCTAACCACTATTGTAAATTGCTGGTTGGGGAATTCGCCGTTCATATTGAGCATGGACAGGCTATCGCTGAATATTTTATAGGATGTTACGCTGCCGCACATAGTTACCTTTTTGCCTACGTGCTTAATAAAATCGGTATCAGAAAATGTTTCGCGCTGCAAGTGTGTTTGGGCTTGCGTTTTGAAAGCAAACGCGGAGATAATTATGGTGATGAATAATATCTTTTTCATGGGTGTATGGCTTGTAGCTATTGAACACCAATAACATGCATTTGTTTATTTGCTGTGGTTTGGCTGATAAATATTTAATTTAGCCGCCATGAAAGATATCCCGGTACACCAGTTGCAGGATAGGGTAAGCTCGGGCCTGGAGATAAAGCATTTTTTGCCCGGCGATTTACCTAATAAAGCCGTTGAAAATCTTGGCGCACACCGCGACGATCACTATATATTTTTTTTGATGATATCGGGCGATGCGTCGTTGTCGGTTGATTTTCATGAACTGCATATACATGGGCCATCCATCTATTACCTTTTGCCCGGCCAGGTGCACCACCGCATAAGTGCAGAGGCAGCCAATGGCTGGTATATTGCCGTTGATACAGGATTAATACCACCCCATTACCGTGATGTGTTTGAAAATCAATTGGTGCTGCAAACAGCTTTCGCGTTAAATGATAAACAGTTGCGCCAATGCAACGATTTGTTGAGCCTGGTAGATGAAAAATATAACGAGGATGAAACTGAACCTTTCAATATGCCTGTTGTGCACTCGCTGCTGCAATCTTTTTTGGGTATAGCGGCAAGTGGTTTTAGTAGTTTAAGTCAGCCGCAATCGGGTTTATCACGGCCCGCGCAATTATCACAGCAATTTAAAAAGCTGCTGGTGCAAAATGTTTATACGTTGAAAAGCCCTTCGGCATATGCCTCAAAATTAAATGTTTCAGAATCGTATCTGAACGAGGCGCTTAAAAAAGCCACAGGCATGTCGGTAAGCTATTGGATACAGCAGGAAGTTGTGCTGGAAGCCAAGCGCCTGTTGTATTACAGCGAGTTAAATGTAAAGCAAATTACGCATAAACTGGGCTATGATGACCCTGCCTATTTTTCGCGGGTTTTTAAGAATATTACCGGCACAACGCCATTGGCATTTCGTGGCTCATACCGTAAATAGTACAATAATTACCCCGAAGCAGCCATTGTTTTAGGTATGAAATGCCCGTTTCTTTGTAGTATTAAAATTACTATACATGGAAACATCCACTTTACATAAATTAAAAGCAAAGGCTGGGCGTTGGTTTGAACCCCAGCATTTAGATAGTGGCCGGGTGCTTGAAGTAAGGCATTGGGAGCCATCAACCATTGTTGAAATTGACCTGCACTTGCCTGATGCCGATATGTGGCAATGGGCAGAGGTACCCTATATAAAATTTAAGGTTGAACCTTTTACCTACCGTGATTACACCCCCGCAGGATGGGACGCCGAAACCAGCACTTGTACCCTGTACATTGATGCCGCTCACAATGGCTTAGGTAGTATTTGGGCGCGAAAACTTAAGAAAGGCGACGAGGTAAGTTACCTTAAAATAGGTACCAGCCACCATACGCCCGAACGTACGCTGGCAATAATAGCCCTGGGCGATGAAAGCAGCATGGGGCACATACTGGCACTACAGCAAATGGTAATGCCGGCAGCAAGGTTTACCGGGGCGGTATTAATGGCCGATGAACAGCACCGCGATTTCTTTGGCACTTATTTTCCATCTGCCATAAAAACTGTTGAACGGCACGATGTTTACGGGCACCACAGTTTAATACAATGGGTTGCCGCGCAAAACTTTAGCCTTGATAATACAGTTTTTTACCTGGCGGGGAATAACATTATGGTAAGCCAGTTGCGCAAACTATTAAGGCTACAGGGCTACAACTCGGGGCAGGTAAAGGCTAAGGGTTTTTGGTCGTGATAATTTGGGGATGGTTGGATTGATAAAAACGCTAACTTTACATCAACCCAAACATCACCCTGAATGAAAAAATTACTAATAAGCCTGTTTTTTATAACAATAACCTGCAGCCTGCATGCCCAAAATTTTGAGGGCGCCTGGTATGGGTTAATTAAATTACCTACAACCCAATTGCACCTGGTTTTCCACATCACCAAAACCGGCGATACCTATACGGCTACCATGGATAGCCCCGACCAGAACGCAAACGGCTTGCCTGTAGATAAAGTTGATGTATCACAGAATAATATCACCCTAACAGCAGCAAAATTTGGTGTTACCTATACCGGCACTTACCTGCCCGACAGCAACAAAATAAAAGGCACATTTACCCAGGGCCCCGGCAGCCTGCCTTTAAACCTTACCCGTACGCCCGTAGCTGCCGCGGTGGAAAAGCGCCCGCAGGATCCAACGGATTTCCCTTACAAGCAGGAAGAGGTTAAATTTACCAACCCCAAAGCAGGCGATGTTTTGGCAGGTACGCTTACGATGCCTGCCGATGGTAAAGCCAAAAAACTGGTGATACTGATAACCGGCTCGGGGCCGCAAAACCGTAACGAAGAGCTGGGCCCGCCCATTAACCACCGCCCGTTTTTGGTTTGGAGCGATTGGCTTACCCGCCAGGGTATTGCCGTGCTGCGGTATGATGATAGGGGCATAGCAAAATCAACCGGAACATTTGGTACGGCTACTACTGCTGATTTTGCCGATGATGTTATTGCGGCGATAAATTATATACAATCAAGGGTTGATTTGAAGAATTTAGAGATAGGATTATTAGGGCACAGCGAAGGCGGCATAATTGCGCCAATGGTAGCCGCAGGCAATAAAAATGTAAAATTTGTGGTAATGGTTGCCGGGCCGGGCGTACCTATAAAGGAGCTGATGATACAGCAAAATGCCGATCATTTACGTTTGCTTGGCGCGCCCGATACTGTAATAGCTTTATCCAGGAGAAACAATACTGCGATTTATAACACCGTAATACAATATGCTAATTTGCCCTCCGATCAGTTTAGTCAAAAAGCAGATTCGGTATTCTATACTGTATATCCAAAATCCGAAGAAGGCGTTAAAGCTGCCAAAGAAGCAGCAGCACAGCTAACTATACCCTGGTCCCGGTATTTTATAAACATAGTGCCGGCCAACTACCTGGTAAAAGTAAAATGCCCGGTACTGGCTATTGATGGCACGTTGGATTACCAGGTTAAGGGCGATGATAACCTTCGGGCTATTAATGATGCTTTGCAAAAAGGCGGTAATAAAAACTTTGAAACGGTATTGCTGCCCGGTTTAAACCACCTGATGCAAAAAGCAACCACAGGCTCAGATGCAGAATATGGGCAGATACCCGAGACGGTTAACCTATCGGCATTAAAAAAGGTGAGCGATTGGATAAACGGCTTGCAATGATTTTATGCTGAAGGTATAGTAAACCAAAAGGTTGAACCTTTGCCCAATTCACTGTCAACACCAATATCGCCACCGTGGCGGCGTACAATGTTTGATGATATGTAAAGGCCTAAACCCATGCCCGTGTAATTTTTCGAAGTTTCCTCTACCCGGAAATAACGGTCAAACAATAAATTCAGCTTTTCTTCGGCTATGCCTATGCCGTGATCGGTAATGGCTATTTTTACGGCTTTTGCTTCTTTGGTAATGGTAACGGTTATTGCATTATCACCCGCCGTATATTTTATAGCATTATTCACCAGGTTAACAATTACCTGTTCAATGCGGTTCCTGTCGGCATAAACCATCATATCTTCAGCGCCTTTTACCTCAATGTCACAATTGGCAGGTTTTTCCGGAGTTTGTTCGCAACATTCATCTATCAGTTTAACTATGGCGAAATTTTCCTTATTCAATTCTAAATTTCCCGATTGTATTTTTGTTACATCAAGTAAGTCAGTAACCAGTTCGGTAAGCTTAACTACCTGTTTATTTGCCTTTTGCACAAAAGAGTGCATCGGCTTTAAATCTTCTTTTTGCGATATAGAACGTTCCAGTATTTGCAAAATAGCCTTAAGCGTGGTAATAGGCGTTTTTAATTCGTGGCTGGCAATGCTGATGAATTCATCCTTTTTTATTAAAAGTTCTTTGGTACGCTCTTCCATCAATTTCTCCATCGAAATATCTACCGAAGTGCCTATAAAACGTGCTGCCTTATGTTCTTCATTAAAATAAGCCCGCCCTTTCAGTTTTAACCAACGAACTTTTTGGTCGTGAAGGCCTATGGTACGGAAAGCTACATTAAATTCGGAAGTGCTTTCACTTTCCAGGGCCTTTGTAACTGCTTTTCCAATATCCTCGCGGTCATCAAGGTGTATGCGTTCTAAAAATAGTTTGTAGTCAATTTTATCTTGTAGTGTAAGGCCATAAAATTCCCGGTTACGGTTATCAAATATCAGTTCGCCGGTAAGCGGGTTAAAATCCCAGGTACCAACCCCTGCCGATTCAACCGCGAAATGCAGCCTTTCCTTACTCTCGGCTAACAGTCTTTCAGCTTCAGCAAGCCCCTGTTCAACTTTGCGTTTATCAGTAATATCATGTATCGCTAACAGGGTAAGCTTCTCGCGGTTAAGCGTATCAAATTGCCTTGCAGAAAGTTCCATGGTACGGCGGCCGATAGAATTAAATATATGGTCTATCTCGAAAGCTTTAAACGGCCCCTGTTCGGGTAAGATATTTTCCAGTTGGTTTCTTAGCTCGGGGATGTTCCACTGCTGGTTTCCAAGCTCATATAAAAAACTGCCCTCGGTTTCCTTTTCGCCCACCCTGAATAACTGGTAAAAGCCATCCGTAGCACGCAATACCCTTAGCTCTTTATCCATTATAACCAAAGGCTCATGTATGGTATTAAATATTTCTTCAATGTATTTACGGGAGCTGTTTAACTGGTCGTTACGGTCAAGCAATTCATTATTTACAATGGTTATTTCCTCATTGGTGCTTTGCAATTCTTCTTTTGAAGTTTCCAGTTCCTCGTTCAGGCTCTGCAATTCTTCGCTGCCCGATAGTAATTCTTCATTGGCGCTTTGCAGCTCCTCATTTGCGGCTTCCTGGGCTTCGGTAATGGCCCGCATATCTTCGCGGGTATGCGAAAGCTCTTTTTCCAATTGTTCAATACGCTGTTCCCAGGCATTTACATTTTCCTGCGGTTGTTTTGAATTAGCTGCAACGTTTTCTGCCGAAGCAGATGCTTTTACAATACTATTTTGAAAAAGGATAAGATAATAAGCTTCAGAAGCCTCGGGCAGTGGTATTACCTCAATGTTAACATATTGCTGCTTATCACCCACCTTAAAAAAAATACCTTCTTTGCGTACCGTAGTTTGCCTGGTTTTAGCAAGGTGCAATAGGTTGCGTATTTCGAATGACAGGCTTTCACGCGCAAGTTTAAGCACATTAAAGCTTGGTTTACCCGGTGGTACCGTAAGCCAGGTATCTGTTTTGCCGCGAAACTGTATAACATCATGCACCTCGTTAACCATTACACCTGCCGGGGTATATTGTGACAGCAAAATGGCGTCGGCGGTTTTTTGGATGTCTTTTTCGCTGGTATTATCCTGCGCATCCTGGTCAATGTCCCTTAGTTTTTTCTCGTTACGGTCCGAATCAACCTGGCGGAACCTGCCGAGCGCGCCTTTGGACTGGTATACTTTTTCATGGGGATTAATAGCGGTAAATAAATCGGAATGAGCACCTACTGTTTCTGATTTACCCAGCATTAAATAGCCTTTGCCGTTAAGCGCGTAGTGGAAAGTGTTTAACGCCCTTTTTTGCAGTATCGGCTCCATGTATATCATTACATTACGGCAGCTAACCAGGTTTATTTTTGAAAATGGCGGATCCTTCAGCAAATTGTGATGCGCAAATACGCACATATCCCTTACAGATTTATTTACCTGGTAACTGCCCTCCAGCTTATTGAAAAACTGTTCTAATTGCAGCGCCGAAACCCCTTCCAACTCGGTGGCACTGTAAATGCCCGCACGGGCCTTAGCAATGGCTATTTCGGATATATCGGTAGCGAATATCTGTATTTTTCGGGCCGATACTTTATCGCCTAAATATTCCTGCAGGCAAATGGCTATGGAATAAGCTTCCTCGCCGGTTGCGCAGCCTGCTACCCAAATGCGCAGTGGATCGTTAATTGTTTTTTCGTGTAGTAAGCGTGGAAATATGGTGTTACATAAAAAACCAAAGCTTTGCGTGTCCCTGAAAAAATTAGTGACCGATATTAGCATATCGTTATACAAAGCATCCTGCTCAATTTTATTTTCGCGCAAAAAACTTAAATAATCCTTAGGCTTTTCTATTTTGCACAAAGCCATGCGGCGTACTATACGCCTTTTTATGGTGCTTAGTTTATAGTTGGTAAAATCAACACCGCGCCGTACGCGCAATACTGTGAGCAATTGCCTGAAAATTTCATCATCCTCCTCAGGTTCATTTCGTTTTACTTCCTGGTCGGAATAATTTGTATGAAAAGCATAGTTTATTTCGATGAGTTTCGGGATGATTTTATCGGCTGGCAACACAAAATCAACACCACCGGCTTTAACCGCGCTACGTGGCATGCTTTCAAAAGCAGCAGCTTCATCCTGTGCGAAGGTAAGTCCACCGTATGATTTAATTACCTGCAGGCCAACGCTACCATCATCCAACGAACCCGATAACACTACACCCACAGCAAAACCCTGGTGCACTACCGCTAATGATGAAAAAAACGTATCGATAGTTTTCATTTTGCGGTTAGGCACTACATCCAGCTTAAGCACACCATCAAAAGAAGTAAGCATACGTCCCGGAGGTATAACGTAAATATTATCCGGTTCTAAATGTATATTATCTGTTATGGTATGTATAGGCGTTTTGGTATGTTTTTTAAGTATATCCGGCAAATGGCTTTCATGGGTAGGGCTTAAATGCTGCACATACACGTATGCCATGCCCGATTTTTCGGGGATAGACTTTAAGAATAGCTTAAAGGCATCTAAGCCTCCGGCAGAAGCGCCAATACCAACAACAGGAAACTGTTTCTCAGAAGGAATGGCAACGTTATTATCGTCAGATATCGGCATGGATTATATAAATGAAATCATTATCAACCGTGCTAATATCAAAGATATTAATGATGAAAGGGGACGATTAACTTAACTACGTATGGTTAGCTAAAATGTTTGCTAAACATAGTATTAAAGCTACAAAATTACAAGCTAATTATTAATCAATCTTTAAAGCATCCGGGTCGATAATTACAATTTCGGGCTTTTGCTTAAACAGTATCACGGTGCCGGTTACGCAAACGTGTTTTTTCTTATAATCGGCCCAGTTGTTAGGTATTTTACTGCCTTTTACCACAAGGGTAAAATTTTGATTGGGGTAGTAACCGCCCATATCAACCAAAGTAAGCGTATCGTTTACTTTTTTGAAGGAATAAACCGTATCGCAATAGGTAGATGTTTTACCAACATATTGGGAATAATCAATATGGCCGGTTTTGGTTTGCGCTTTTGATGCCAGGCTAAAGCTTAAGATTACGGTTAAAAGCAGAGCTGATTTTTTCATGGTTGTTGTATAGATGTACTACAAATTTGCGAAAATAAAAATAGGTTTCACCCGTAACCTTGTAAAAAAATGATATATCATCAGCCCAAAATCAACACTTGTTTTATTGCAGATGGAATTTGTAAATTGCATTAACAAAACCTTAACAACCAATTATTTAAACCAAGCCCTTATTATGGAAAGCTATAACAAAGTATGGCGCATATTTTTTGCCTTTTCGCTGGCGGCTATCGCGGTACAGCAGGTAATATGCGGCGTTTTTAAAGAGGCTATTATGCCGCCATGGCCTGTAATTATAACAGGCAGCATGGCTTGTATATGGATATTTAGCCTGGTGCTTTTTTTGGCCAACGCGGCTATAATCATAAACGCCAATGCCCGCGCTATTGCTTTTTATATGGGATGGGTTTTTTTGGCGATGTTCATCGGCTTTCACCTGCCTTATCAAATAAAAAACAATCTGTACTCCTTAGGCGCGTGGACAAACTCGCTCAAACTATTTGCTTACAGCGGCGGCGCTTTTATTGTTGCGGCATCCTTTCCCAAAAAACTGGGCAGCGCTGTAAATGCCGACTGTTTTGTGCCGATGGGCCGCATATTTTTCGGCATAATGCTGATAGTTTTCGGGATTGAGCATTTTGTTTACCCAACGTTTGTAGCTATGCTGATACCTGCCTGGATACCAGGGCAATTATTCTGGACTTACTTCGCAGGCGCAGCGCTTATCGGCGGCGGTATCGGAATTGCCTTAAATATCCAATTACGCATAATTGCCAGCCTGGTAGGTATCATGATATTTTTGTGGTTTATCATGCTCCACATCCCCCGCGCCATTGCCGACCCATACAGCGACCACGGCAACGAAATAACCAGCGTATTTGAAGCGCTTGGCTTTAGCGGGATAGCATTTTTGATTGCGGGGACGGGAAAACAAAGGTTATTTATGTAAGATAGGTTCCTGGCGGTTATCCCAAAAGAATAAAAGATGAATGGCATTGTCGGTAACCCTATAAAATAAGGAGGTTTGTTTGCTGATGAAACCAATTCTAACATTAGAATCAATAGTAGTTGCTTTGAACATCAAAGGGTATTCAGCTATTAGTTTAATGGTTTTTTCGGCGCTAGACACAAATTTATTAGCTGAATTTATGCCGAATTTTTCTTCAATAAAATTGTAGATAGATATTAATGTTTCTTTGGAATCCGGAGTATATAGAACCTGTAAACTCATGCCATATTTAGCATATCTTTAATGCCTGTATACACGGTCAGTTGTCCATCTTCTGATTGTTTCAAAGATTTCTTGACGCCACTAATTACATGAGAAGGATAAGTTTCATTTTTTTGCTCGAAAGAGATTTTCATAGCTTTCATAAAAGCTTTCAAAGCAACTAATTGCTCTTTGTTTTGTGGGTAAACTATCAGCGCGTCCATATACAAATATAACAATCTCTCTAAACAATATAAATAATGATATTTTTTTACTGCAAAGCAATCACCTGTTCCTTCAAATTCCAGCCACTTATGCTTAGCATGGGTATTGTTGGATATTGGCTGCTGTCGTAATCTATCGTAATGGTTTTAGTAGTACCCGGTAAAACGGATACATAATTATCGCTGTAAAAAACCGGGAGCAAACGTTTGTGGCTTTGCGCATCAACTAAGGATAAACGGTTAAAAAATGCTACCGGCGCATTGGCAGGATTGGTTAATGTAACCGTTACTTTGCCCGGTGTAGTTAACTTTGCAACAGTTTGTACCTGCGATGCGGCCAAATGCTGCAGGCCTGTATAATTACCCGTAGTATCAGGTAGCCAGTAAATGTTTTGGCTCAGGATATTTTTGTTATGGTCCAGCAGTTCCAAATCAACAAAACCGCCATTTTCGGCTTGCAGTTTATCGGTTGCTTTTTTTATGTAGAGGTAACGTTTGGTAGTGGTTGGGGTAATATCCGAAAATACTTGGGTAACTAAATGCTCCTCGCCGCTGATGGTGTAGGTTTTTATCACCAGCATCATATTGGTATAAGCTTTAAAAGTATTGTTGGCTACCATCACCATACCATCGCCGGGATTATACATAATGTGCAGAGGTTCGCTGCCGCTGTGCAGGCCGTATAGGCAAGCATTAGGGTCGAGATAATAATCATACATCTGCCCGCGTAGCGCCGTCCACGGGTTTTGTGTTTTCCAGATGATAACACCTGTATACCAATCCCACATGTGCGAGCTAAAGCCTTCCATTAAAGCGCGGTACTGGTCGTAGTTTACCAGCTGTGCTTTTGCCGCGAAATCTTCAAGGTTCTTAGCTTTACCGTATTTATCTATCGCGCCATCGTAACCGATATATTTATGATAGCGCCAAACAGAATCAGTTTTGGTTTTGCGGGTGCTCTCATCGTAATGCGGTATCACCATATTGCTATCGGGCATAAAGCGTTTAAATGCTTCGATATCACTTATACCAACCGAACCCACTTCCGAATTAAAAGGGAAAGTACGATGGTCCCAAAATACCGATAAGGGTTGTAGTGTATAAGGCCCGTCTCCGTTATCGCCAATCACATTGCGCGACATGTTTTCAGAGTTGGAATACTCCACAAACCAGCGGGTATTATCCAGTTTGGGCATAATGGTGTCGCGCAGGGCGGTTAAAATATCTTCGGGTGGGGTAATCTCGTTGCCGCCGCACCATATAGCCAGAGAGGGGTAATTACGCACCATCTTCACCTGGTCTTCAATCGATTTAACGTATAGTGCATGGTCGTCCGGGTATTGGCGGCGCGTCCATTGGTCGTCAAGTTTCATGGGGTCCATCCAGCGGCCATTGCAATCGCCACTTCCCCACATATCCTGGAAAACCAACAAGCCGTATTTATCACAGGCGGCATAAAACTCGGGGCGCTCTATCAGCGCGCCGCCCCAAACCCTTATCAGGTTCAGGTTCATATCGCGGTGGAAGCGTACCTCGGCATCATACCGTTTATCAGTAAAACGCAGCATTTCATCGGATACAATCCAATCGCCACCCTTAATAAATATTTTTTGGCCATTTACGTTGATCTGCCGGCTTTCGGTACGTTCGTTTCGCTCGGTGGTAATTTGCCTAACGCCAACCTCAATGGTTTGCTCGTCGGACAAAGCATACCCCGCCACAAATTGTAAATGCAACTGATACAGGTTTTGCGGGCCGTAACCGTTTGGCCACCAAAGTTTAGGGTTTTTGAGAGTATAATCGCTCAACTGTACCTGCTGTATAGAGTTTGGTTTTAAAGTAACTTGTTTGACAACTAACTTTCCATCTAAATTATATTGCAGGGTACCGCTAACAGGCACACTCGCCGCGTTCTCTACCTGCGCCGATACCTGTATAATAGCCGGCTGCTGCGGCCCATCGGGTTGCCTTACGCCGGGCACCAGCGTAATAACATGCGGGTCAGTAATTTTAACGGCGCCGGTTTTTTGTATGATTACTTTATCCCATATCCCGGTATTGCGGTCGGGTATGGCTTGTATCCAGTCCCAGCCTGCGGTGTATTGTATGCTAACATTGCGGGCAATAGCGCCATCACCGCCCTGGCCGCCGTTAGGGTTGCCTACCGGGTTTGGCGGGTAGACAATTACTGCCAAACGATTATTGCCGTTTTTAGCCAGCCATTTACTGATGTTATAACTTTGGCGCAAAAACATGCCGTAATGCCGTTTATCGTTTAGCTGGTGGCCATTTAAAAAAACATCGTAGCTATAATTTACACCGCGCAGGATTAGGTAAACCTGGTTATTGCCTTGCGGGATGTTTTCTTTAAATTCTTTTACAAACCAATAGGTATAATAGGCCGGGCCGGTTTTGTAGATATCCGGGATGAGTTTATTGTTCATCCCGTAAAATGGGTCGGGTACTTGTTTGTTGTTGAGCTGGGTGGTTAGCACGGTACCCGGTACGGTAGCATTTTGCCAGGAATTTAGGTCGAAATTATTGGTTGATATTTTATCGCCGCCGGCAGAAACATCACTTGCTTTTTGGCATCTCCATCCCGTGTTTAGCTCATATTGATTTTGGGCTGAGGATGTATTTTGGAGAACAAAAATTAAAAACAGAAGGGTTAAAACCAATTTTATATTAACGGACATAGCAGCGAGTATTTACTGCCTGTGAAAATAGCAAAAATATAGCGCAAGCCGTGCGGTTTACGCACAACCACGGCTTATTCTTTATCTTTTTCGGTAAAAGCATTGCTCAGCATCAGGGATATTACAATAATGCCTGCAAATATCAGCGCCATGCCTATATGGTTATCGGTATGGACCTGGCTCGACTTTAACAACAGGTAGCCCACCAGCATATTAAACGCCGCCCAAATTACATTGATATAAGCCGGCGACAAGCCCTTACCCGGCGGTTTTGCAAAGGGTGTAGGAAATTTATCGCCCGATATACCATGAATAAAATGCGGCACCGCATTAGCCAGGAATACGCCCGCAAAAAATGCTTCTAAGTATTTATACCATTCCATATTAAACTAAATAGTAATCAGTGTGTTTTTGTTTGACTAGGGATCAATAATATACCGTACGTAATATACTATATTTACTTAAATATAAACCTGTTATATGCCGCCAACCATTGCGCTTAAAAGTTCAGCAGGAAAATGGCTAATGGTATCAGCCATATTGGCTTCGGCAATGGCATTTATTGATAGCACCGCGCTTAACGTAATATTGCCATCGCTCCAAAAAAACCTCAATGCCAGTGGCACCGACCTTTTCTGGATACTGAACGCTTATTTGTTAATGCTGGCTTCACTAATCCTCATCGGCGGCTCACTGGGCGATACACTAGGGCGCAAAAAAGTGTTTATGGCTGGGATATTTATTTTTATCGTCGGTTCTGCTGCATGCGGGTTTTCCACCAGCGTTTTATTATTAGTTGCTTTCCGGATTTTGCAGGGGATTGGCGGTGCGCTGATGATACCGGGAAGTTTATCGCTCATTTCATCATCCATCAACCAGCAGGAGCGGGGCAAGGCTATTGGCACCTGGTCGGCTTTTACCACTATTGTTACCATGGGCGGGCCAATATTGGGTGGTGCCTTCGGCGATGCAGGTTTATGGCGTTTAATATTTTTTATCAATGTGCCTATCGGGATAGCCGCTTTAATAATTTTATGGCTCAAGGTACAGGAAAGCCGGGATGATGGCGCCGACCAATCGCTCGATTTCCCCGGCGCTATAACTATAGCTTTGGGTTTGGCACTGCTTACGTTCGGGTTTTTGAGGATACCGGCCGGAGGTTTAAAAAACTGGCAGGCTTACGGTTCAATAAGCGCGGGCATTGGTTTTTTGGTAGCTTTTATTATCATCGAATATAAAAGCAAGCACCCTATGATGCCCCTGAGATTATTTAGCAGCGCGACCTTTAGCGGGGCTAATTTGCTCACCTTGTTTTTGTATGCCGGGCTGGGGGCGGGTATGCTGTTCCTGTCGTTAAACCTGGTGCAGGTGCAGGGCTACAGCCAGCTGCAATCGGGTCTTACTTTTTTGCCTTTTACTTTGTTAATGGTTAGTATCGCGCGTTTTGCAGGTAGCCTTTCGGATAAATACGGCCCGCGTTTATTTTTGATATTCGGCCCTGCCGCTGCGGGCGCGGGGTTATTTATGCTATCGTTTGTGCAGCAAACCAGCGGCCCCGGTGTATATTGGACTACATTTTTCCCGGGTGTAATTGTATTTGGGCTGGGTATGTCGTTTACAGTAGCGCCGCTTACCACCACGGTAATGGGTTCTGTTAGTGAACATTTTTCGGGTACGGCATCGGGCGTAAATAATGCCATGACACGTATTGCCAGTGTTTTTGCCAATGCCATATTCGGCGCGCTGGCGGTTTTGTTTTTCGCGGGTGCATTAAATGTGCAACTAAGAACTATTCCACTTAGCCCAAAACAAAAACAACAGGTAACCGCGCAGGCAGGCAATTTGGGTAATGCCAAAGTGCCTGTGCAATTAACCGCTCAAAAAACTTTAATTACAAAAGCCTACCATACCAGTTTTATCAGCGCCTATGCTAAAATTATGCGGATATGTGCCGCGCTCGGCTTTTTAGGCGCGCTGATGGCTTTCTTATTAATTAGGAATGAGGCGGTGAAAAAGAACAGTTCGCCTTAAATATCTCCCTAATTATTTAGTGTAACTCAATTGCCATTGTATGCCGAACTTATCGGTTGCCATGCCAAAAAAAGCGCCCCAAAATTGGTGGTCAACCGGCATCATAACATGGCCGCCTTCTGCCAGTGCATTAAAAAAGCGTGTAGTTTCTTCCTCGCTGCTGGTATGTACGGTTATCATAAAATTATTGCCTTTATTTAGCGTCATGCGGCCGGTAGGCGCATCCATCGCCATAATTACAGAGTTTTCAATTTGCAAAGCCGAGTGTAATATTTTTTCACTTTCTTCCGCGCTCATTGCCGGTGCGCCGGGAATATCCTTCATGCGCTGAAAATTAGTGAACTCGCCACCAAATACTGATTTATAAAAAGTTATAGCAGCTTCGGCCTCGCCATCAAATAACAGGGTTATGTTTATTGCTTTCATTTTGTGTTGGTTAGTTAAACAAATATATAGCCTGCAATAGGATTTTAACGGGATGTTTTGAGACCATTTAAGGGGTGATACAAGACAATGTTTATTTCACCGACATAATCTTAGCATTTACCGATTATTTAGAACCTTCCGCAAGTACCAGGTTTGCGCCTATTAGCTTATGCACTACTTTCATAAAAATAAATAAACCATGACAAATTTTTCATCATTAGTAGGTTCCGATTTTACCGGTTACATCAATGCCACAACCGTTTTCGGCGAAATACAGAAAAGCGTTATTTCAAAAGATTTTAAGGGCGGAAAAGTCAATAACTTTTTTGGCAGCACCGTGCTTGATTTTAGCAATGCCGATATCAACGGGATTGCCGTGGTTGATATTTCGCAGGCATTTGGCGAAATTATCATCTCCGTACCAGCCAATTGGAGGGTAGAGGTTGACCTTACCCAATTATTTGCCGCGGTAGAAGATAAAAGGATGAGCAAATACCAGAAAAACAGTAACGATAAAATTTTGGTGCTTACCGGTATCTCGGGGTTTGCAAATATTGAACTGCGTAATGCCGGCTAATCAAAATAATTTGGCGGGTACAGTTTTTGGCCATGCTTTTCGGCTATTTGCTGTAGTTTTTGCAGGTCATCGGGGCTTAAATCCGGCGGCGGCAAATATTCGCCTGCGGCAACGGGCTTGCCAATCTCTATAAACATTTCTTCGAGCCCGGCGGGTATAACAACGCACCAAAGATGCGCCACCGTATCCGATTTGTTTTTAAATTGATGTACTATGCCACCCAAAGGGATATTTATAAAATCGCCCTTTTTCGCTACATACGTTTTTGCTTTGGTGGTAACTTCAATCTCGCCATCCAGCACATGAAAAGTTTCCTGGAAATTGGCGTGCGCGTGCGGCCCTGGCCCGCCATTCGGCGGTACCATCATATCAATTACCGCGTATGCGCCCTCGGTTTGTTTGCCGGTAATTACAATCCTGTAAGTATCGCCCACTACCGATAGGTATTGGCCCTCGTTTTCCGCGACGGCGGTAACTGTTTTTTCTGAATTTTCCATATATAGCTTTGTAACAATAATACAACCTCAGTACGGCTTTTAAGTTTGTATGATTGTCACAGCGTTTTTTTGATCGAAGAACCCCGGTTATCCGCCAGGTTTAAAATTATAGTGCCTTTTTGCGGACTGATTTTAAAAACGCTACTGCCATCCTCTTTTTCAAACACCCCTGCTGATGCGTTCAAAAAATATTTCATTCCCTCAAACTCGCAGGCAATGCGCGATGAGGTAATTTGTTTGAAAGGCAGTTTGGTGTTATCAGCCACATTGAGTTCCAAGAACCAGTTGTTTGCTTTTTCACCATT
>Ga0302309_10001262_pt1 | contig 23684 bp, 19 predicted proteins | sample III_Palsa_N1_1_FD_200453 | JGI IMG/M metagenome (GOLD analysis project Ga0302309, IMG submission 200453) | Peat permafrost microbial communities from Stordalen Mire near Abisko, Sweden - III_Palsa_N1_1 | ecosystem: Environmental > Terrestrial > Soil > Palsa > Peat permafrost | place: Sweden... | reverse complement strand
TGTCGCCGCGTCGCGGTGGAAGTGAACCGCGAGATCGTTCCGCGCAGCCAGCACACCACCCACACGTTGGTCGACGGCGATCAGATCGAGATCGTCCACGCGATCGGCGGCGGCTGATCAACCGCGCCGTATTTTTCGACAGGCAAACTCGCACCATGAACATCAAGACCTACGATACCCCCGATCCGCTGTTCATCGCTGGCAAAAGTTACGGCTCGCGCCTGCTCACCGGCACCGGCAAGTACAAGGATTTCGACGAAACCCGCCGCGCCTCGCAGGCAGCCGGCGCGCAGATCGTCACGGTGGCGATCCGTCGCGTGAACCTCGGTCAGGACGCTGGCCAGCCCAACCTGCTCGATGCGTTGCCGCCAGATGAGTTCACCTTGCTGCCGAACACCGCTGGCTGCTACAACGCGGCCGACGCGGTGCGCACCTGCAAACTGGCGCGCGAACTGCTGGACGGCCACAAGCTGGTAAAACTTGAAGTGCTTGGCGATCAGCGCACGCTGTTTCCCGATGTCGTGGAAACGCTGAAGGCTGCCGAGATCCTGGTCGCCGACGGTTTCGATGTCATGGTCTACACCACCGACGACCCGATCCTGGCCAAGCGCCTCGAAGACATCGGCTGCGTCGCGGTGATGCCGCTGGCCGCGCCGATTGGCTCGGGCCTCGGTATCCAGAATCGCTACAACCTGCTGGAGATCATCGAGAACGCGAAGGTGCCGATCATTGTCGACGCCGGCGTGGGCACCGCGTCCGATGCAGCGATCGCGATGGAGTTGGGCTGCGACGGCGTGCTGATGAACACCGCGATCGCCGGCGCACGGGATCCGGTGCTGATGGCGCATGCGATGAAGCTGGCGATCCAGGCCGGTCGTGCGGCGTTCCGCGCCGGGCGGATTCCGCGCAAGCGCTATGCCTCCGCTTCATCGCCGATCGACGGCACCATCGGCTGATCCACTTTGGCTCTCCCCTGCTCCAGGGAAAGCCAAGTGTCGAGACACGCTGTTATGCCCCTCGCCCTGCTTGCAGGGCGAGGCTGGGAGGGGGTGAAGCTGTTGATCCTCATGGCGAAGAGCACCCCCTCACCAACCCTCCCCTGCGAGCAGGGGAGGGAGCCCGAAGCTCCAGGATTCCCATGACTGACACACCCGACCAAAACGACACCGGCGCCCTGCATCACATGCGCCGCATCCGCAGCTTTGTACTGCGCGAAGGGCGCATGACGCCGGCGCAGCAGCGCGCGTTTGACGAACACTGGGCGCGCTACGGCATCGACTATCACGGCGACGCCAGCGCGCATGATTTCGTGGCGAGCTTCGGCCGCCAGGCGCCGCTGGTACTGGAGATCGGTTTCGGCAACGGTGAGGCATTGGCCTGGGCCAGTGAGCACGATCAGGCACGCGACTTCATCGGAGTCGAAGTGCACGGCCCCGGCGTCGGCCGACTGATGAACGCGCTGGCCGCACGCGAGGCAAACAACGTTCGTCTATACCGGCACGACGCCGTGGAAGTGCTGCAGCACGAGATTGCGCCCGGCACACTGGCCGAAGCGCGCATCTGGTTTCCCGATCCATGGCACAAGAAGCGGCATAACAAGCGCCGGCTGATCCAGAGCGAATTCGTCGCCCTGCTCGCCTCGCGCATGGCACCGAACGGCCTGCTGCATCTGGCCACCGACTGGCAGGCCTATGCCGAGCACATGCTCGAGGTGATGGAAGCCGCGCCCGACTGGCGCAATCAGCTCGGCCCCGGCCAGTACGCCGAGAAGCCCGAGTGGCGCATCGAAACCCACTTTGAACGACGCGGCCTGAAACTCGGCCACGGCGTATGGGACCTGCTCTATCGCAAATCCTGAGCGGGTCACGAAACTCCAGCATTCCTTCAGTGCGTCGTCGGCGCATTCCCGTGCGGCTGCGATTCACCAGCAAGGATGCTGGCCCGCTTATACTTGGGCGATCCAGCCAGGGACGAATCGACGCAGCGTGAAGCTTCCACTGCCCCGCCGTATCCAAAGTTGCCAGCCGCCCTTCCGGGACGCGCGCTAGTGGGACTCTCGCTCACCCCCGAAATGATCATGGTACTCGGGCTGGTGGGCTTCACCATGCTGATGCTGGTGCTGGAGTGGATCCGCGCCGACATGGTGGCGTTGCTGGTGGTGGTGGCGATCGGCCTCACCGGGTTGATTCCTTCCGACCGCGTGTTCAACGGCTTCGCCGGTAACGCGGTGATCGCGATCATCGCGATCATGATCATGGGTGAGGGGCTGGACCGCGCCGGCGTACTCAACCTCACTGCGCGCTTCGTGATGCGCATGGCGCGTGGCGTGGAATCGCGCCTTGGGCTGGTGATCAACCTGGTGGCCAGCCTGTTCAGCGCGGTAATTCCCAGCCAGGCGCTGGCGGCGCTGATGATCCCGGTCAGCAGCCGCTTGTCCGCGCGTACGGGTGTACCGATTTCGCGATTGCTGCTGCCGATGGCGTTCTGCATCCTCACCGCAACCAACACCACGCTGATCGCGAACTCACCGCTGATCGTGCTGAACGACCTGATCGCCAGCGCCAACGCAAACCTGCTGCCGGGTGCGCACACGATCCCGAAGTTCGGCCTGTTCAGCGTGACCCCGGTGGGCCTGGCGCTGTCGCTGGTCGGCGTGCTGTATTTCTATTTCTTCGGCCGCAAGCTGTTGCCCGGCCACGAAGATGAACGGCTGAAGGTCACCCCCGGCCGCACCGAGAGCTACTTCGCCGAGACTTATGGCATCGGTGGCGAAACCGCCGAGCTCACCGTCACCGCGGAAAGCCCGCTGGTCGGCATGAGCATCGGCGAGGTCGAGCAGTTGTACGACGCGCCACTGATCCTGGCGATCAAGAGCGGCAACGATGCGCGCATGGCGCCACCGGCCGATCATGTGATCTGGGTCGGCTCGGTGCTTGGTGTGCTGGGTCCACGTGAGCAGCTTTCCAAGTTCGCCAACAATCAGCTGTGCCGGCTGTCGACCCACATGCGCCAGCTCGGCGAGTTGTTCAATCCGACTCGCGCCGGCATTTCCGAAGTGGTGATTCCGCCCGTCTCGCGCTTCATCAAGCAGACCGTGGGCGACCTGCGCTTGCGCAAGCGTTTCGGCATCTCGGTGCTGGCAGTCACCCGCGGTGAACAGGTATTTCGCGACGACGTGCGCGGGGTCAGCCTGCGCGCTGGCGATACCCTGGTGTTGCACAGCAACTGGCGCGACTTGTCACTGGCGGCGGAAGACAAGGATCTGGTCGTCGTCACCGACATACCGAAAGAGGAGCAGCGCCCCGGCAAGATCTGGCAGGCGGTGGGCTTCTTTGTGCTGGCCAAGTGCCTGGCGCTGTTCACCCACCTCGACCTTTCCGTAGCCATGATGACCGGCGCGATCGGCATGCTGCTGACCGGCGTGCTGAACATGGACGAGGCTTACAAGGCGATCAACTGGAAGACGATTTTTGTCACCGCCTGCCTGATTCCGCTGGGCTGGTCGATGGACGCCACCGGCACCGCCGCCTGGATCGCGCAACAGGTGCTGCAACACATGGGCAGTAGCTCGCACTGGTTGCTGCAAGCGTGCCTGGCCATACTCACGCTGCTGTTCTCGCAAGTGATGTCCAACGTCGGCGCTACCGTGATGATGGTGCCCATCGCGATCAGCGTGGCGGTCGCCACCGGCGGCAACCCGTCGGCCTATGCGTTGATCGTGGCCGTGTCCTCGTCCAACACCTTCCTGCTCAGCTCCGGTCACCCGGCGCTGATGATGGTCACCGGCCCCGGTGGCTATCGCGGCAAGGACTTCCTGCGCGTCGGCCTGCCGCTGACCCTGATCGTGCTCGTGGTCACCCTGATCGCGATCAACCTGATGTTCCGCTGAAGGCGGCATAAGCCCTCGGGTAGCCGAGTGCGCCCATCTGAGGGCCAGGTCCCGACAGTCAGGTTTTCCCGCAAAGCTTATGTGGCGTGATGCCGGTCACATGGTAGGATCTGAATCTGAGACGCGGCACACATTCGTTCCCGAATAAATATGCGCGTGTGGGCGCTTTGGGGCGCGTATCCCGCTTTGAAAATGCCGCCCGCAAGGAAGGCTTTCTTGAGAAATTTAAAAAAAATAATCAAGGGAAATTAATGGGGAATACACGGATGTTAATGGCTTGCCTTCTCGCAGCCCTCACTACCGCGGCCGCGATTATTATCCTGCGCCAGCTGGCCGAACCGCTGGGCTTGGTCGACCGGCCGAATGACCGCAAGCATCACGACGGGAATGTCCCCCTGATCGGTGGCCTGGCGATGATCGCTGGCCTGCTTGCGGGTGCCGCCTGGTACGGTCAGTTTCATCACTTCGCCCAGATTCTTCTCGGCACTTCGCTCGTACTCGCCGTGATGGGTACCTTGGATGACCGCCATGACCTGAGCGTGCGTGTCCGTCTGGCGGTGCAGACCGCAGCCATTCTCACTGTGATAGCTACCACCGGTGTCTATATCCACACGCTGGGACATATTTTCGGCTACCAGCTGGAACTCGGCTGGCTGGGCATACCGCTCACCGTTGCCGCGGTCATCGGCCTGCTGAACGCGTTCAACATGATGGACGGCATTGACGGTCTCGCAGGTGGGCTGACCTTGGTCAGCATCGGAGCGATCGCGCTATTCACCAGGGCGGCCCCATTGCATGGGTCACTAGTGATGATGGCGTTGTTGGCCACCGCCGTGCTGCCCTATCTGGCCGTCAACCTGGGCTTCCTGGGCCGCAAAATCTTCATGGGTGATGCCGGCAGCATGGTCGTTGGTTATCTGCTGGCCTGGACGCTGATCCATCTGAGCCAGGAGCCCGGAACACGCCTGTCACCAGTCGACGTATTGTGGTGTGTCGCCTTGCCCGTCCTCGACACCCTGGCAGTGATGTATCGGCGTTTGCGCGAAGGCAAATCACCGTTCAAGCCAGATCGGGGACATATCCATCACATTTTGCTGCGTGCCGGGCTCGGTTCACGCGCCACGCTGATTGCCCTTATCGCACTAGCTGCCGCCATCGCATTCCTAGGCAACGTGGCTGGTTCACTCGGTGCCGGTGCCGGCTCCAATCTGGCGGCCTTCTGCATCCTTATGGGTGTCTACACCGCGACCGTCACGCGGATCTGGGCGCGGCAGGAAGCGCGCCACGTGCAAACCACTCGCACGTTGGCAGCCAACGACCCCGATATCACTCTGATCGGCACTGCGCGGAATACTTGCATAAACAGAGTACAGAGCGAGGCACGAAGCTCAGTGGCGGAGTAGTTCACTGCGCCATGCGCGTGCCTTGTCGCAAATGCTGACAAGGGTCCGTCGCCCCTTGAATGTCATGTGGCGAGATGGAGAGCGGGCAGCAGTTCCCGATATACATCCATGGTGCGCTGAATAACGATACGCTCATCGAACTCTGCGTGTGCCTTGGCACGCGCCGCTTCCCCAAGACGCAGTGCAAACTCCGGATCGTCTTGCAGCTGCACGATGGCCTGAGCCAATGCATCGCCATCGCGCACCGGAACCAGCAACCCATCGATACCGTCGGACACCACTTCGCGGCAGCCAGGTACATCGGTAGTGACCAAGGGCAGCGCGCAAGCAGCCGCCTCGATCAATGACTTCGGCAAACCCTCTCCATAGTAGGTGGGTAACACCACGACATCGACAGAACCGAACAGCTTGGCCATATCATCGACATGGCCAAGCCAGGTGAGCAACCCCTCGTCAACCCACGATCGTATCGTCTGCTCCGGCACTGCGTCTGGGTTTCCGGGGTCAGGAGCCCCCGCCAAAATGAATTCGATTCGGCGACCCTGTGCAAGCAACTGTCTCGCCGCAACCACGTACTCACCGATACCCTTGTCCCACAGCAAGCGTGCTGCAAGCAAAACACGCAGGGGTCGATCAGCGCCGGCCTCTGTGGCTCGAGTAAACCGCGTGCAATCAACGCCCGAGCCACGTATCAAGCGTATACGTGTCGCAGCAATCAGCGCGGCCCGCTCGAACAGCGCGACATCGTCTGAATTCTGCAGGATCAGTCGTGCGTTCTCGCCATCCAACGCCAGACGCAACATGCCGCGCACCACAGGACGCAGAACCTGAGCCTTCAGATCTGAACTGCTGAAAACATAGCCCATACCCGCTACAGCACTGACCCGAGCCGGCACGCTGGCGAATCGTGCCGCGAGTGAACCATAGATTGCACACTTGACGGTGAAGCCGTGGACCAGCGCGGGTCGCTCCCGCCGAAACAAACGGATCAACTGCCACAGCAAAGCAAGTTCCCGCAGCGGATTGAGGCTGCGCCGCTCCATTGGCAACGGCTCCCACCGCAAACCAAGCTCACGCAACCTCGCACCATAGGGGCCCGGCGGAGAAATCAGCAGCAGCTCGTGCCCTGCATCACGCAAACCCACGGCTAGTGATCGCCTGAAATTGTAGAGATACCAATCGGTATTGGCGAACAGAATAATTTTTGTGCCCATGCTCTACAGATCGCTCCTTCGACTCAGCCGCAGTGAATCCATTTCGCCAGCGGTCGATATTTGCGATTGACCAACTGGCAGCCTACTAGTTACCTGTTTCATTGGAACTCAATCTTATATTCTGCGCGCCTTCTTCAACCATGATATCGCTGGAAGCGCCGCCAAGAAGCATTTTCTTTACGGTCGACCGCACTGACACCCCACGCAGGTTCCCGGTGATTTTATTCGACGAGATCATGCAGTCCCGCGCATTTTTATATATATAAACGCCATAGCCGGCATTATCCAAAATCTGAACGTTCACGACTTCACAATTCGACGCGCCCGCCACGCTAACCCCATTTTGTCGATTACCCGCACTAACCCCACCTTCGATCGTGCTGCTTCTGATCTGCGCACCCGATATCCCACTAGCGGAAAACACAATGCCATCGCCTTGGTTGCCTCGTACAGCGCAATTGACGATGCGCACATTCTCGACGATTTCGCCCGCGTTGGGCTCAAGGTCAACGCCCGCCGCTGGCGCCGTGCCATTTGTATTGTTGAATTCGCATTGCTCGACCAACGCGCCGCTGCACGCGACAATCGAAAGACCCTGCCTGCGATTTTGTTCGGCAATCACACGGCGGAGCGTGATGTCGGAACAGGTGCCGGATGCGATGCCGGTCGAACTACCCACATAGATACCATCGCCCCAGCATTTTGAAATATGCATGTCATCGAGCAGCACCGCATGGCTACCGCGGATATCCACGCCCATGCCCCATTCGCCGGCAGTGCCTAAGTGCTGATCCCGATCACCGATCAAGCTGCCGCCTGAAATGATGACGTTGCTGACATTCTTGATCTGCAAAATCGCATAGTTAGTTGCCGAGTTTGGCTTGGCGCGCAGCACCGCGCCCGACAACAAACGGAGATTCACATGGCTACGCAGGCTCACCGATCGAACGGGATCAATTAAGTAGTCTCCTGCGGGCACAATTACTTCGCCTCCGGTCGGTGGCAGCTTGTCGATCGCTTGCTGCAACAGCGCCGTGCAATCCGCTCCCGGCACCACTCCTGCAGCATGCCGATCAACGATTACACACGCTCCCGTCTGCCCGAACGCACGATCAAATGGAAGCGTCGTCCACAGGCAAACTGCCGCGGTTAACTGACCCGTATGCAGAACGAATGCTCTTCGCTTTTGATCGATCATGTATCTACCTCTCGAATATAAAGGCAAGCGCCTAAAAAAGCAGGTGACCAGGCAACCTGTCAGATAAGCGCACTGATCGAGCACATGTGACGAACCCTTTACCCCCCCCAAATTCCCGACTCGCCAGACACCCGCATTACATTCATCTCATTGTAAACATCCATCCACTTTTCGACAGTCGATTCAATCGAAAAGTGTTCGCAAATACGGGCGCGCGCCCTACTCCCAAGAGCAACTTTGTCCTCCCGCGACAACGTGAGGGCCTCCTGCAGAGCATCGGCCAACCCTTCGGCATCGCGCGGCCTGACTAGAAACCCACAGTCATTCACCACTTCAGCCACGCCACCACAATCGGTCGCCACCACAACTCTTTCGCATGACATGGCCTCGGCTACCACCAGCCCAAATCCTTCCCACGCAGACGGCAGCACAAATACGTCTGCCGCACTCATAAGCGAAGGAATGTCACGCCTCAATCCAAGAAGTCGAAATTGGCTGACACCCAGTCCTTCCGCTTGCATCATCGATACCAACTGGTTTCGCAATGGTCCTTCGCCCACCACTACCACCACTGCGTCGATCTGCCGCTCGAGCAGCGCTGCGGCTGCACGAATAAGGCAGGGATAATCTTTCGGTGGCAAAAGCCGCCCCACAGCAAGCACCAATGAATCCGCCTCGCCCAGACCAAGCTCTGTGCGTATTCGCACGCGCTCCGCAGATGAATAACTATATTTCTTAACATCGATGCCATTGTGGACAACTTTCATTCGGCCAAATGGAACGGCACGCCGGCGCTCAAATGCAGTCACCGCGCGGTGGCTGACATTCGTTGAAAGATCAGCCAGCGAATCAGTCAACCGGTATGCGCACATACGCCACCAACCTCCTTCATTGGTGCTGTGCGCTGTATTGATCAACCACGGAAGAGCGATGAATAAACGCGCGAATCTAGTAAAAAGATTGGCGTGCACCATGTGACTGTGAACGATATCGGGACGGAATCCTTTCACAAGGCCAGCAAACAAGCGCAGCGCGCGGATAGCTCCCAAGGGACGTTTCGACATATTGATGGGTACAACACGTACTGCCGTCGATACTGGGCGTAGCTGCACGGGACCAGTCAGGTAGGTCAGAACCACCTCATGTCCGAGCTCGGCAAATGCATCCGCCAAATCGACAACTTGCCGCTCAGCGCCCCCCATTCCAAGGCCCGTAATTACAAGAAGTATTCTCACGCCATAAACCCAAGTTCAGAACGCGAATGGTGCGCGTTCTTGGCAAAAGCACCTGCTGGAATCATTTGTAGAATCATGACCGTCGCGCTCGATCGCGGCAATACAAAAGCCATCCCAGCGGAGCCCACCGATACGGGCATGCGCGTCGCATGCCCATGCGGCCAATCTGCACTGCGTGGAACCGATATCGCCACCAATTGATAGCTGCCCGCACACGCAGCCGCCAGGGCATTGGCGCCACAAATGCGACGGCATAGAGATCCATGGCACCAAGCGGTGCTTGAGCGCGCAGTCGAGAACTTCTTGCGGATAGCCCGTCGGGTTGGTACTCACATACCGTCCATTCTCGATCCACAAAAAGGGTCAGACACGTTCGATCCAAGCTATGCCACAACCATGACTCGGCCATGAACCGCTCATCGGTGTGTTCTGGAAATGCATGCCGGCACAAACAAGAAACTTTGACCATTGCGGACGTATCGAAGCCACGCTGCCGTCGAAGCCAATCAGCATATTTACCTGGGTTGGGGTTTGCTAAAAACGCAACCGGCTGGGTCCCACGCGTAAATCGTAACAATCCGCGCACGACGCCGATTTCAGTTTTGTCGTCGAGATTGCGTATCACCCGCAACATATCACCAACCGCACCATCAACTAGCCAATCATCACTATCCAGGAATAGCATCCACCCGCCGCGCACCTCACGCGCTGCAAAATTAATTGCTCGGTGCTTACCTCCATTGGGCACGTACAGACTCCGCACTAAGTCAGGCCGTGCTGCTTTAAAGCGCTCGATAATTGCCGGAGTATCGTCGGTGGAACCATCATCGATGATCAGCCACTCTACCGGGTCACCGGCACCCACTTGTTGTTGAATGGAATCAAATAGGCGCGGCAACAAATCTGCGCGATTGAAGCTAGGGGTGAAGATCGTGAGGATGATGGAATCGGATGATGTCATTGCAACCATTCCGGCATGGGGATGTAGTTTCCCGTATATAGCTGCAGCATGACCAAGTTAAGTGACATGACTGACAACATGAAGACCGTCATCAGGCTACGACTTTGAGACTCTCGTACCTGCATGAATACCACCAGTGGCATCAAGTACCATGAAAAATCGGCAAAACGGTTGGCGAAAGGTGCGAATGAAAACAGTTGGTAGATGATGTTGAGACTGAGATATAACGACAGCCACCAACCACACCCGCTGTAATCAAAACTTCTAACACGCTGGCGCAGTACCCACGCAGTCAACAGAGGAACCAACGAAAAAGCAAAAAAGTCCAGGCGGAACCCAGCACGGTAACCAAACTGATCAGCACTCTCAAAATAGACCTGGTAGCGGTCCTGGAGCGAAATCGCGGAGGGAAGTGCGGACATCAAGTTCTGATTGATGCCGCTCATCGACAGTCCGATGGCCACTGACAATGCACCCAACACTAGCCCCCAACGCAAGCGCTGACTGGAAATGCAAAGGCACATGAGCTGATGCAGTACAACAACGCCCACAGCCAACCACATGCCTGAATGCCAAAATGGTGTGAGCAGCAACCATATCCATGCTTTGCGTCTACCCTGTGCGAAACTCACTAAGGCGACAAGCATGAAAACCATGCCAAGCCCCTGTCGGATCCCGTTGTTCGCATAGTTGATAAAATCCGGATATGCGACATAGACCATAACCAGCGCACAAGCTTCCAAACGCCCTAGAAGCCGACGCAACGCGAGCACGAATAGCCCCAGGTATACCAGCAATGTAGAGCCAAAAAGCAACCATGATGCAGTCCCCAACTGTCCCACAAGCCACACATACGCGGCAAAAAACAAGTCGAAAGACCCATACACAGCGGCCTGAACCATTCCCAGGTCACGTAGTTCGAGAAAATATTCGTAGTACTGCTGCGAATCTCCCATTACTGAACGCGTCGCCATGGACAAGAACAATATGAGCAGCGTCAAGCCGGTGACGAGCATAAGCCCCGCACGGGCACCCGCTTCACCACGTCGCTTAAATTGCGCTGTATCAAACAGCGCAATGAAACATACGCAGAGCAATAGGTAAGGTATAAGAAGAAAGTGCATACAGTCGCCTCAAGTAAATGACTGTCTGGAGGCGCCCCGTAGGCAGGTTCGCACAATAAACGTGACCAACATGGGCGTACTCACCCGGTACGCCAGGGGCAAATACAATAAATAGGTAGTGCGCAATTCATTCGATCACCCGGCGAACAGCCTCTAGATATCGCAACCCCCATTTGGTATCGGGCTCAAGATAGTTACCCTCCGCCCATTCATTCCATGACTTCAAAAATATAATCTTGTGCTCCGGGTCATTGTTTTCCACGGCCTTGACTGCGTCGCGCAAATGCGTCTCGAAGAGCTCAGGCGTCGAATTTGCAAGCACAAGACCCTTGCGCCCCTTCCGAGGCGTGTTGTCCCAGTTAGGATAGACGCAGGGGTACGCCTTACAGCCAAAGCGATGTAAATCTGGAATAAGATGCCGTACTGCGTCTTCATACTCAATAACTCGCGGCCCACCAATAGAGAGCCTTCTTTTTACTCCCCAGATGGCACGTAGTGAATTATTTACCAAGGAGTTGTCTGATGTTTTGATTCCAAGTGTAGAGGTAGTAATTGCGTCCAACCCAAGCTCGACTGCGTTATCGAACCTCAGATCATTCATTCCAACAATGTACAAACCTTTGAGACCTTCCTTCAAAGCCATCTCTCGCCACTGATCGAACCGTCTTTTTGCATCAGGCATATCTTGCGGCCCGTTCACGAAAAGTAACGGCTTTTCATCCACGGTGATGTAGCGTTTGTCCCTGAATGCCTGGAGTAGATATCGAAAATGCGCGGTATCGTCTTCACCGCCGGGGTAAGTCTGATCAATAAGCTTTCGGTACGGCTCATCCTTCCATATACCGTTCCATGAATGGTTTGCCCAACCCAAGCAAAAGGGAAAATCAGGCTGGCCCGAGACGAGCACTTCATTGAAGGGCCGTTCCAGCATGCGACGTCCAGCAAACCAGTAATGCCAATAACAAAACCCTTCAACGCCAAAAGTTGCCGCCATTTCCGCTTGCGCGATCCGGCTTTCCGACAGCCTTAAATCGTAGAACCCCAAGTCCGCTGGCACGCGTGGCTGCTCATGCCCTTTGAAAAAGCGGCGGGCGCTCGCAACATTCGTCCACTCAGTAAACCCTTTACCCCACCACTCATCGTTTTCTGGCGTCGGGTGAAATTGTGGAAGATAAAATGCGATTACTCGCGCCTTCTTCCTTTTTTTTGGCGGCGTCATCATTACTTCCTTCTAATGCCTACGAGAACAGTAAGCAAAATGCTGGACCATACTTTCTGTCGTGAATGTCACGGTCAATTCGAGCATCACGCACAAGCACGGCGCCTAGCGTTCATTTTAGCCAGCGCCCTGAGTGTCATAAAGTCGACTTTAATTTATCCTTCGCACGTATTGCTGGCAGGAATCTTCGCAGTTCCGGCGGAGCATTACGCCACGCCCACCATGCGGTGACCGAGAAGATGGCTGTGGTGCTCATCAAGCAGACGCCACTCCAAGCCACAGTCCTGCTCGCCACTGCGAGACTGCAAAGCAGGAGCAGTACTGGAACGCGCATGAGTAGCACGCCTTCCCGCAAGTCTCCTGCGAAGAACATTAAAATTAGGCAGTCTGCAAATGTGCGCAATCCGAATACAGTGGCAGCTCCCTCAAGCCCAAAATAATGCAGTCCGATGTACAGCAAGCCAAAATAAGGAAGCGCTTCTATAAGGTGAGCGCGCGCCACCAGATGTGGACGTCCAGTCGCCTGTAACCTCGCATATGGCATGAGGGCGCATGCGTTAAAGAAAAAGCCAACCAAAAGTAACTGACCTGTCACTGCGGCGTGCGCTGAGAAATCGCTATCAATCCAAAGCGCCAGAAACGGCTTCATCAAAAATATGCCGGCCACAATGATTGGTGTCATGATCGCAACAAGCGTGCGAGTGGCTAAGGCCGATAAGTTTTTCTCGTCGTGCACGTTTGCCCCAGCCCAACGTGGGAATAAGGCCGTGGACATAGCGTTTGAGAGATTATTGGTACGCGCAGCCAGCTGGTAGGGGACAGAGTAATAAGTGACGGCTTTTGCCCCCATCACCGTGCCGATAATAAAACGATCGAAGAACTCCATCATTGGACTAACTAGCGACGTGACCGTAACCCAACCACCAAATTGAAGAAGTCCTTTCGCTAATGAGCGCGAAATGCTGCGAGGCTGTCCACTGAACACATGGAAGCGACAACGCAAAAAAAGGGCGCTCATGGTGATCAGCCTAGCCAGGATCACCGCTGGCAATAGCCACGACAGATCGGGGCCATGAAACAAGGCCACAGCCAGTGGGAACAACTGCGTAAGCACCGCGCTGAACACGGAAATGACATTGAGCTCAAGGAACTGTGCGCGACCTTGAAGTGCACCAGTAAGAACGCCCGAAAGCGTCGCGAGCGGAACTGCCAGAAGCAACCAAGGGATGGCCGCGTTCAGCTCTGGTCGCAGCACCTGCTCTATTGAAAAAATCCGGCCAAAAAAATACAGCGCCGCGGGCCAGATGATGAGTCCGCCAACAACGCCCAACCCACCGTTCATCACCAAAGCGGTCCAAAAGGTTTGCGCGCGTTCAGCGGCGCTCCCGTCGGCCAGCGCAGCGATATGCTGAGCCGTGGCACGACCCAGACCAAGATCAAACAAACCAAAATATCCTAATAGCAACCAAGCCATGGCCAGCACGCCATAGCGTGACTCGCCGATCAGGTGGATATAGATAGGAATGGTTACCAGCGACAGCCCAAGTGGCAGCGCATAGCCGATCAGGTTGTACAGCGTATGTTTCCGGATGCTCACGAATGGGTCCAATACTGATGTGTTCGCCCGCTGACGGATTCCGCTTCTATCGGCTTTGGAGTCTGGCTTTTAGCTCCAATCACTTTAACTCCAGTCATTCACATGTCGCCCCGTGATAACCCAAAAAGATATCGGCATACAAAGTCCGTCACGCCCTCTTCCATCGACACCTTCGGCAGTTGGGTAACAGTGCTGAACGACTCGGAAACGTCTATCTCCTTACGAGGAATATCTCCAGTCTGCGGCTCAGGCACTCCCGATACGTTGATCTAACGCTGCAGCGTAGCCAGCTGCTTGCTTGTTGCCGATATTGAAGTGCGGCACGGCCCGTTGCGGCTCGCCGAATGGGGTAAATCGCCTTTCTTTGCCTTATTTCGGGTCGGCGCTTCGTCCAGCACACAAATCACGCCCCCCCCCCCACAATGTCAGCGTGATGGGCGCGCCATTGCCTCACTGGGCAGTCTGGTATTCGTAGTAGCCGTAGGAGTAGTAGCCCGCACTGCGTTTTTCCACGGCATTGAAGATGGCACCCTTGATTTCCACACCGTTCTGCTCGAAGCGTTTCTTGGCCAGCGCGATTTCACGCGCCTGATTGAGGCCGAAACGCACCACCAGCAGGCTGGTGCCGGCGTGATGGCCGATGATGGCAGCATCGGTCACCGCGAGAATCGGTGGGGTATCGACGATAACCAGGTCGTACAGCGGCTTCAGTTGCTCCAGCAGCGCAGTGAACCTGGCGTTCATCAGCAGCTCGGACGGGTTCGGCGGAATCTTGCCGCGAGCGATGAAACACAGGCCGTCCACGCCGGGGACCAGCCGGGTCACGTTAGCTAGATCAAGCTGCCCCGAGATCAGATCGGAGAGCCCGTTGTCGGCTCTGCCGCCTATCACCTTGTGCAAGGCACCCTTGCGCAGGTCGCCGTCGATCAGCAACACGCGCTGGCCACCTTGGGCGATGACGGCCGCCAGATTTGCGGACACGAAAGTCTTGCCCGCTGCGGGACTGGAGCCGGAAATCATCAACACATTGTTTTTCGCCTCCATCCGGGCGAAGTGCAGACTTGTCCGTAGGCTACGCAAAGCCTCGGCGGCCAGGTCCGCAGGCGCACTTACTACCAGCAAGTGCTGCTTGCTACTGCCGCGCATGTGTTTGCCGCGCTGCGAACTCTCCCGCTCCATCTCGCTAATCGGGATGGAGGCATACACTGACAGGCCGAGTTGCTCAATCTCAGCAGGATCCTCGACACCACGATTGAGCATTTGCCGGATGAAGACAAAAACCATCGCAAGGAAGCCACCCAGGAAGGTTCCGCCGAGTACCACGATGATTTTTTTCGGTTTTACCGGCTGCGTGATATCGACGGCGGCCTTGTCGACCACTCGAACATTGCCTACAGTCCCGGCACGCGCGATTTCCAGTTGCTGGGCTTGGCTGAGCAGGCCGGTGTAGGTTTGATCACTCACCTGTACATCACGGGTCAGACGCAGCAACTCCTGCTGAGTATCCGGCAAATTGCCGACCTGCTTCTCCATCCCGTCTTTTTGCGCCTGCAATTGACCAATCTGCTGCATCAGCGTCTTGTAAGTCGGATGATCCTTGGTGAAACGCTGCTCCATGTCGGCCTGCTGCAGGCGCAATTGCTGAATGCTGGTTTCAACAGCCACTTCTTGATCAAGCAATGCCTTGGTCTGCAGCGTGATATCGACAGAATGAGCCCTGGTTTGAAACAGGTTAAGTGCAGCCGTCGCCTTTTCCAGGGCCTCCCGTACGACGGGGAGTTGTTCCTTGACAAACTGCAGACTGTTGGCAGCCTGAGCCGAGTTCCGATCCACATTCTGACGCAAATACGCGTTACTGACCTGATCGAGCAAGTTGGCCGCCAGTACCGGATCAGCGTCCTCATAGGTTAAGGCGATAATGCCGGAATCCTTGCCCTGCTCTATGGCGTCGATCTTCTGCTGCAACAGACTGATGGTGGCGAGATCGCGGTTCCGCACCAAACCGAATCGCATGCCAGGGTTGGCCGTCAGCGTCTTTACTTGCATCGTCACGTCGTGCCCCGTGGCGATCTGCCCGACCTGTCCCAACAGCAAGATATTGCTGTTGTCATCCAGCAAGCTATAAGCGCCGTGCTCACCGGCAATTAGAGTCAGCGACCTGCCCAACAGATTGTCGGGCACGTTGAGCTGAAAGACATCCAGTTGCTCGCCACCCCAGCCGTCCCGACTGATGCCCAACCACGGTGAGGCCACATCGCCTGGCTTCGCCGGCGAATAACGACGAGCCATGAATCCACCAATCAGCGGAAACCGGTATGGCGTGGCGACCACATTCAGATTGAGATTATCCACCGCCTTGTCGATCACGGTGCGCGAGGTGATCAGTGCGATCTCGGTAGTGGCCTCGGAATTGGAGGCACCCAGTGTCTGTGTGATCGCGCTCAAGCCCGGAAGGTCGGGTACCTTTTGCTCAACCTGCACCAGCGCATTGGCCTGATAGATCGGGGTGGCCAGCAGCGCATAAGCAACGCTAAGCACAAGAAAGACACCGGTGACGATGCCGATCAGCCACTTGTGATCAATCAATGTACCCAGCAACTCGCCCAGGTCGATTTCGTCATCGCGCGGCGATGGGTCTTGCGTAGCGGCCATCGAGATGGTCATCCCTTGATTTAATTTTTTAAAGATGGGTTACAGGTAACGCAGCCAGCTCTCGACCCCTTGCGCGATCGTGCCGTAGACGTGCTCAAACGCAACACGTTGCTGACGGTACGGATCGGGGATGTTGCGCCCCTGCAACCACTTGTCGAGCAGAAAAATCTTGCCGCTGGCTTCCGGTGCGAGCCGCGTCATGGCGGCAACATGGCTTTTTTCCATGCCGAGCACTAGGTCGGCCCCGCGAAGCATCGCCGGTGTAAGTTGTCGCGCACGATGCAGCGTGCCGTCGATATCGTGCTCGGCCAACAGCTGCAGGGCGGTCGCATCCATAGGATGACCTGCAAGTGCACCGAGTCCGGCACTGCTCAACTGGATGTCGCGTGTTGCCAGGCGTTGCCGAAACAAGTATTCGGCCGTCGGACTACGACAGATGTTGCCTATGCAGACGATCAATAACCGGTTAAACACTGTGCTAAAAATTCCTCAAGCCCTGGAAAAGGACGAACGAAGCTGCTGGCGGCTTGATCGACGACAAGCCCCGCCCTTCGAGAAGACCCGTTTATCCGCGTGCACCCGGATCGGATTCCGCCCCCAAAAAACATGTCCGCTGGATGCAACCTCGGCTACGTCAGCCGCACCAGACAAACCAATTTCGCGATTACCGCCGCGTCTGCACACCGGCCTTTCGATGGCATCGATTTCGACGCACGGCACTTCGGGTAACGCGTAATGATACCTGAGACGCCTTAACTGATGATCCTGCAGGATTTTACGTGCACATTGCCTTGGGCCGAAACCAATCGCGACTGCGCTGTTTATTAGGCGATTTGCAGCTACCCGTTGCCCATATAGCAAGTGCAGTCCGATCCGCCCGGACGCAAAAGCAGCCTTCAGCGTTTCCTTGAGGACATGAATCCGCTTTATGTCGATATCGGTGCTGTTGCAGCCACAGGCCGGCTGATACCCCGCCTATCGCCTGTACACACAGCCTTAACATAATTTATAGTGAATGCGTTTGACGCCTGCTGCAGGATTCCGACCACAAGGATTTACACATTGAAAATAATGATCGTTGCAATTCTCGCCGCTGGCATGATGGGTTCGGTCTATGCTCAGGCCGCTCCGCAGCCAAGTAGCCAACCAGCATCCGTCGCGGGCGCGTCCAACGCCGGCGCGGCATCTACCGGCGCCATCAGCACCACGGGGATCGTCGCCGTAGGGGCTGCCGTAGCTGTCGTAGCCGCCGTCGCCGGAAGCTCCGGCTCCAGTCACGACGGCCAGTCCGGTAGCAACACTGGCGGCAGCACCGGCACCGGTACCACCGGCACTACCGGTACCACCGGCACGCACTAAATCCATAGCCCGGTTTCAGAAACGTGCCGAGGAAACTCGGCACGTTTGCCGTGCCTGCAAGTTTGCCCTCATAAAATGATGAGCTGTATTCGATCGTGAAAATATTCACCACCTTGACCGTCGTTGCTTTTGCCGCACTGTTGCATGGCTGTATGTGGGCTCCCGGACAACATATGTCCACGGGCAGTATGGTTCGCGGTGATTCGACAGACAGTAGTCAGGTCGAACTGATACCCATCACCCCGAAGTTGCTGGCGATGGATCGCGCTGCCGCACAAACCGCTGCGGTACCACCGGCCCTACTGGCATATCAGCCCCAGCCATATGTAATTGGCGCCGGTGACACGCTCTACATCACCGTGTGGGATCACCCGGAACTGACCTCGCCAGCGGGTGCGCAGCAACAACCATTGGCCAATGGTCGCCTGGTGCGGTCGGACGGCACATTGTTCTACCCCTACGTCGGCACCCTCAAGGTCGCCGGCATGACAATTGAAGAATTGCGTCAGGCCATCGGCTCGAAGCTCGCCAAGTACGTTGAAAAGCCGCAAGTCGATGTGAGCGTGATCGGCTATGGCAGTCAGCGCGTGCTGTTGCAGGGCGCCTTCGTGAAAACCGATCCACAGCCGATCACGGCGGTGCCGCTGACCCTGGCACAAGCGCTGGGTACGGCCACCATCAATACCGAGCAGGCAAACCTGTCGGGCCTGGTGTTGACTCGCGATGGCCACGATTACCACCTGGATCTGGATGCACTAAACAGCAGCAAGCATGTGGCGCAGGACATTTACCTGAAGCCGGGGGACCGACTGTTTCTGGCATACAACGACCGCCAGGAAGCGTACGTGATGGGCGAGGTGACCCGCCCAATGGCTATCAGCTTCAAGACCACCGATCTCACGTTGACGCAGGTGCTTGGCCGTGCTGGCGGCCTCAATGAGACCACCTCCAAGGGCCAGGCTGTTTACGTCATCCGTGGCGTGCAGGATCTGGCGCAAGCACCGGCCAAGGTCTTTCAGCTTGATGCGCGCTCACCCGCAGCATTTGCGCTGTCCGACCAATTCAAGGTGAAGCCGGGCGACGTAGTGTTTGTCGGCCCAGCCGGTGTGACTCGCTGGAATCGCCTGTTGAGTCAGCTGTTGCCGGTATCGGGCTTGATCAACAACGCGGCCAGTGCGAACTACGACATAGGCCACTAACTGGTAGCGCGCTTCTCTTTTTTCGCACGGGGGATTGGGTTGATCGTCGTTGCGCACCCCGTGCGCAACGGGTGCTGCGATAAATCCAATCGCGCACGAGATGCGCTCTTACAAGAATCGGCTGTTGATCGCTGCAATTGCCAGCGTCACCTCTGCCTAGCACCACACCAGAAAGCATGGGGACCGAGGTTTGCAACCGGATCAACTGACGACCATTGCGTGCGCCACGGCGCCGAAAGCACGCACAATCAGCAAGCACGCTGAATCGAGGCCGCGCTGGCATCGCTTTTTGCTCGCCTGGCCGCTGTTGCTGCTGGGCGTGCATGGTTGCACCGACTTGTCCCGCGCCTCCGTCGATGCGGTGAAGCTGGCGGTTAATGGCCATACCTTGGTTGAGCCCAGCACTGCCGAAGTGGCCGCCAAGCCCTATTACCAGCTAGAGGCAACCAGTCCGCAAGGTAGCGCCGTACTGATTCTCGGCAACCTCGATGGCCACCGCGAGGCGTGGTACGGCACCCACCAGACGGTGGTGTTCATCGAGCGCGGCCGGGTGGTGCAAACCGTCGGGCTGAGTCTGAACCTTGATGGCCTGCAGCTGCCTGCCAATGATCCGTTCGTTCGTGGCCTGCAAACCCTCACGGGCCCGATTGAATACAGCCGTAGCGAAGACTGGTCGCCCGGCTATCGCTATGGCGTGCATGTCGACGCCAGGCTGACCCCCGCCGGCAGTGAGCAAATCACCATACTCGGCACCACTCACCAGCTGCTGCGCGTGGACGAACAGCTCAGCGCGCCTGCCGCCCATTACCGCGCCACGAATCATTATTGGGTGGATCCGCAAGACGGCTTCGTGTGGAAGAGCGAGCAACAGGTGGCGCCCGGCCTGACGCTCAAGCTGCTGCAGCTGCGACCCTACCGGGAGCAGCAGCCATGAGGCGCCCACACACACACCGCGGGATGTGTTTGTTTGCCCTGCTGGCTTGGTCTGCATCCGCGATCGCCGCACCGGTACAGGTACATCTTGCCGGTGTTGTCGCCAACACTGGTACACAGACGCTCAAGGATCACGCCCGCCTCAGCGATGCGGCACTGGCAGCCCAACCGTTGCCACAGGCCTATATCCTGGGCGCCGCCTGGTTGCGGCCGGGCTTGCTGGAATCGCAGGAGCGACTCAAAGCTGGTGTGCTGTTCGACCTGGACAGTCTGCAGCAGCAGGCTCGGCAGCATGGCAAGCAGCAGCTGTCCACGCTCGCAGGCACGATGGCGGACTGGATCAAGCCGATGCCGGTCACCGGACGACAGCAAGCCTTGCTCGACCCGCGGGCGGTGGAAGTGAACCTAACGGAAAACCGCCTGCTGGCTGATGGCGATCGTCTGTATTACCCGCTTCGGCAGGACAGCATCCGCGTAGTCGGCGCGGTGCAACAGCCCTGCACGCTGCCGCAGGTGCCGCTGCAGGATGCCCGTGACTATTTGGCCTTTTGTACAGCCACCAGAGCGGCGGATCAGGACGACATCTATGTGATCGAACCGGACGGCCGTGTGTTTGTGCAGGGCATCGCCTTGTGGAACCGCAGCACGCCACTGACGCTGGCACCCGGTGCGCTGATTTACGTGCCGCTGAGTGCTCGGGCGATCAAGTCCGTCGATCCCTTGTTGAACCACGATCTGGCCGCTTTTCTCGCTACCCAGCTACTGCCTGGGCCGCGGACAAACTGATGGTCTGGAGTCACCAGCGCTACCCCCTCCCACCCTCCCTCTGCTTGCCCCGAACAAGGGACTCCCTCCGGTCGCACGGGATGGTTGGGAAGGTGTTGCTCTCGCTCTCTGATTTTGAAATGCACAACAGGAATTCGCGGGTTTGAACGCTACGCTCCAGCTTGCTCGCCGTCGTTGCACCTGCCTGTTGCCACTCGCTGGCTGGCTGGTTGCGTGTTCGGTGCACGCACAGAACGCACCCACGCAGAGTGACTGGGGTGGCGCCGGGCTGTTGCAGACGCCTACGGCACGGATGGCGGACGAGGGTGAAGTCGCGTTCACCGCTAGCCAGGTCACGCCTTACACGCGCTACAACTTCACGTTGCAACCACTGCCATGGCTGGAAGGCATCATCCGCTACACCGATGTCGGCAATCGTCTGTATGGACCGACTTCGCTCAGCGGCAGCCAGAGCTACAAGGACAAGTCGATCGACGTAAAGGTACGTCTATGGCAGGAAAGCCATTATCTGCCGGAGCTGGCCGTCGGCATACGCGATCTGAGTGGTACCGGACTGTTCTCCAGTGAATACGTGGTGGGCAACAAACGCTTCGGCCCGATCGATGCCAGCCTGGGCCTGGCGTGGGGCTATATGGGTAGCCGTGGCGATATCTCCAACCCGCTGGACATCTTCAGCGACAGGTTCGCGACCCGACCGGCCGTCTCCTCGGCCACCGGTGGTGAGTTCACCAGCAACGACTATTTTCGCGGCCCCACGGCCCTCTTCGGCGGCATCAGCTATCAGACACCATGGCAGGCACTGGTGCTGAAGCTGGAGTACGAGGGCAACAACTACAAACACGAACCGCTGAACGACAACCAGCAGCAGCGCACGCCGGTCAATATCGGCGTGGTCTATCGGCTTAGTCGCAGCATCGATCTGAGCTTGGCGTTCGAACGTGGTACCACGGCGATGTTCGGGTTCACCCTGCATACCAATCTGGCCGAAACCACTGGACCGACCAAACTGCTCGATCCCCCACCACCCGCGCGCGCGCAGACGCCACCCACACAGTCACCGGAGCAGGTGAACTGGGCGACGGTGAGCAGCGACTTGCAGAGCAACGCTGGCATCAAGGTGTCCGAAATCAGCCGCCGCGGCAGCGAGCTGTTGATCACCGGCGAACAGCAACGCTATTTCTATCCCGCCAAGGGTATCGGCCGTGCTGCCCGCGTGCTGGACAACCAGCTCGATTCGAGCATCGACTGGTACACCGTGGTGGATATCCGCAAAGGCACCCCGATCATCGCCACTAGCGTGCAGCGGCAAAGCTTTGATGATCTGCTCGAGCACAATATCGATCTGTCGACGTTCCGCCGCAGCGTCGAACAGGATGCACCAGTGCCGCAGTCCGAAGAAGTGCTGTACCAGGCACCGCTGAAGAAATTCGACGGCGGCTTTTCGCTGACTTACGGCCAGTCAGTGGGTGGCCCGAATTCTTTTGTGCTGTATCAGATTGCCGCCAACTACGACGCAAACTATTACTTCACACCTAACCTGTGGTGGAGCGGCGACGTCAGCGCAAACCTGATCAACAATTACGACAAGTTCACCTACACCGCGCCCAGTGACCTGCCGCGAGTCCGCACGGATATCCGCTACTACCTGACCAGCTCAACCATCACGATGCCCGATTTTCAGCTGACCACGGCGCGCCTGTTGGGTAACGACCTTTATGGCCTGGCCTATGGCGGCATGCTGGAGAGCATGTTCGGCGGTGTTGGTGGTGAGGTGTTGTATCGGCCCATGGGCGAACATTGGGCGATTGGCGCCGACCTCAACTGGGTCAAGCAACGCAGTTTCGATCAGGACTTCTCATTCCGTAGCTATCAGGTTGCCACTGGCCATGTGACCGGCTATTGGGACACGGGCTACAAGGATGTCACTGTGGCCATCAGCGCCGGGCGCTACCTGGCCGGTGACTGGGGCACCACGATCGATATCTCACGAGAGTTCCGCAACGGTGTGCGGATGGGCGCGTACGCCACGCTCACCAATGTCGATGGCCAGCAATTCGGTGAGGGCAGTTTCGACAAGGGCATATACATATCGATTCCTTTCGACCTGATGCTGCCCAGCTCCCATGCCAGTAGCGCCAGCATCCTGTGGCAACCGCTGTTACGCGATGGCGGTGCTCAATTGGGCAAGCGCTACACGTTGTATGGCCTGACCAGTGGCCGCGATAGCGACAACTTCGAAGACAATCTGCAGCAGATCGGCGAGTAGTCGTCGGAACCAACTGCCTGCCTGCGTCCAGCGGAGGGAGAACAGCACGGGTTTGGCAGCATGTTTTAGGCTCCCGTAGCCAGATGAACGGTGCCGTCGTTCTCCACCCGTATAGCTACCGTTCTTAGATGCTCCCCACGGCAGGGACCGGCGATGCAAAGACCATCTGCCTGATTGAAGGTGGCGCCATGCACGGCGCAAATCAGCGTGTCATTTTTCAACAGGAACTTGCCCGGCGCGTAGTCGAGCCGGCGTGCCGTGTGGGGGCAGATATTGAGATAAGCCTGCACGTGCTCGCCGTGTCGCAGCAGGATCAGACTCTCCTCGCCATCGACCAACATCGCGTCGACGGCGGTGGCGCCGCCATCGGGAATCTCATTCAGCCGGCACAGCGGTGGAGCTGGGGTCACTGCCTCGGGCGGTACGGTTTCCATCGGTGTTGTATCCATCGGCACTTGTCTCGCGGGCCGGATGGCCCCATCGTTGCACGCGTAAGTCGTTGATTTTACCACACGGATTTTTAACACATGCAATTTTCCATGCCTTCCATGCGTCGTTCCCGCCACCCGTTGGTTCGTGCTTTTTCGCTGCTGCTTGGCGTAGCGCTCATCGGCATTTTGCTGGTGTTTGGGCTGGTTGTAGCAGGCGT